>Ga0209518_1000192_pt1 | contig 83025 bp, 48 predicted proteins | sample RifGroB1_FD_183993 | JGI IMG/M metagenome (GOLD analysis project Ga0209518, IMG submission 183993) | Groundwater microbial communities from Rifle, Colorado, USA - Groundwater B1 (SPAdes) (version 2) | ecosystem: Environmental > Aquatic > Deep subsurface > Groundwater | place: Rifle, Colorado... | reverse complement strand
TTCAACTTTATGAACTCTTGCCAAACTTGGTCCTTTAGAAATGAGTTTTTTTAATTTTTCAATTTGTTCTTCTTCTCCAATGGCATAAATTTCTACATTAATAAAAGAGTTTTTTACATATCCGCGAAGTCCAAGTTTTGTTGCGTGTTCAACAACAAAATATCTAAATCCAACACCTTGTACATCTCCTATGACAGTAAAGAATTTTGCCTTTACCATAACTTCTCCTAAAATTAGATATGTCAGATTTCTAAAACCTGACATATCCTTTATAAATATTTATCCCTTTTTTACTAATATTTTGCCATCTTCAATATCAACAATTATTGCATCACCTTTTTTTATTGTACCAGAAATTATTTGAAGACTTATTGGGTTTTCAACATGATTTTCTATTACTCTCTTTAATGGTCTTGCTCCAAATTCTTGAGAAAATCCGAGTTCAGAAATTTTATTTTTGCTTTCATCTGTAAAATTAATAAAAAAACCATTTGATTCTATTTTCTTTTTCAACTTTGTTAATAACAAATCTGTTATAGAAATTATGTGATCTTTTAGTAATGGATGGAAAACAATCATATCATCTATTCTATTTAAGAACTCAGGCTTAAAGAATTTTTTTGTTTCTTCCATAATTTTTTCTTTAATAAGTTCATAGTTTTCGCCTTTTTTTTGTGTTGGAGTAAAACCAATTCTTTTTTCAATATCAAAAATATGAGAAGAGCCAAGATTTGAAGTTCCAATTATTATACAGTTTTTAAAACTAACTTCAACTCCCTGACTATCAGTAAGTCTTCCTTCATCAAATATCTGTAATAGAATATTAAATACATCTTCATGAGCTTTTTCTATTTCATCAAGTAACACTATCGAATATGGAGACCTTCTAATTCTTTCTGTTAATTGTCCGCCTTCATCGTAACCAACATATCCTGGAGGCGAGCCTATCATTTTTGAGACACTATGCTTCTCCATATATTCAGACATATCAAGTCTAATAATTTTATTTTCATCATCAAACAAAAATTCTGCAAGTGTTTTAGCAAGTTCTGTTTTACCAACACCTGTTGGACCTAAAAATAAAAAACATCCTATTGGTCTATTTGCATCCTTTAACCCTGCCCTATTTCTTCTAATCGAATTAGATACTGCTTTAATAGCTTCGTCTTGTCCAATAATCCGCTGATGTAATTTTTCTTCCATTGTTTTAAGTTTTTCTGATTCTGTTTCAACTATTTTTGTTACAGGGATTCCAGTAATCTGGCTAACAACATCAGCAATGTCTTCCTCTGTAATTATGTTGTCCCCTACTTTTCTTGTTAGCATCCATTCATCTTTAATCTGTTTTAGTTTTGCTTCTATTTCATTTATTTTTTGTTGAAACTCAACTACTTCTTCAATCTTATTATTCACAAAAGCATCTGTTTGTTCTCTTCTTAAATTTGCTTTTTCTTTTTCGAGTTGTTGTATTTCTGGTGGAATTGCAATTATATACAAATGCTTTCTTGCTCCTGCCTCATCCATCAAATCAACACTTTTGTCTGGTAAGTACCTATCATTAATGTATCTTGCTGACATTCTTGCCGCTGCATCTATTGACTCTTTAGAATATTTAACTTTATGATGATCTTCATATTTTGTACTTAAACCATTTAATATGTCAATTGATTCTTCCACACTTGGCTCATCAAGTTTTACAGTTTGAAATCTTCTTGATAAAGCTTTATCTTTCTCAATAGTCTTTTTATAAGTTTCTGTTGATGTTGTACCTATTATTTGAACTTGTCCTCTTGTTAATGCTGGTTTTAGAATGTCTCCAGCTTTAATACTACCTCCACCATTAGCATCAATTAAAGTTTGCATTTCATCGATAAAAGCGATTATTTTACCATGAGAATTTATTAGGCTATCAACAACGGCTTTCATTCTTTCTTCAAATTCACCCTTAAACTTTGCGCCAGCTGTTACCTGTGCAATATCTATTTGAACAATTTTTTTATTCAATAATGTTTCTGGTACTCTTGAGTTAATAATTAACTGAGCAAGTCCTTCTATTAAAACAGTTTTACCAACGCCTGGTTGTCCGATTATTATAGGATTATTTTTAGTTCTTCTTGCAAGTATTTCTATTATTCTTGCAATATCTTTTTCTCTACCTATTACTGGGTCTAACCTACCCTGCTGTGCAAGTTCTGTTAAATCTGTACCGTAGATTTTTAAAACATCTTCTCTACTTTCAGAGTCTCTTGAGTCTATCGACATTCCATTTTTTTGATTAGAAAGAATATCTCTACACTCATGATATTTTAATCCTATTTCATATAGAATAGTAGATGCAGGTTGTATTGAAGGATTAAAAAAAGATAAAAATAAAGTACCTGTTGATATAAATTTATCTTCAAATTTTTTGCTTTCATCCAAAGCGATTTCAAATAACCTTTCAATATCTGGACTCAAAGTAATATTCATTGTATCTTTTGAATTCTCACTTTTTGGTTGAACTGCATAAATTTTTTCTGTAATATTATCAATTAATTTTATGGGGTCATTTGTTAGTTCTTCCAATATCTGCAAAACAATAGATTCATCTTGTTCGATAATACCCAGTAAAATAAACTCAGGTGTAAAAACAGTCTGTCTTAAATTTGCAAGCTCCATTGTTCCAATGTTTATTGCATGAATTACTTTTTCTGTACATAGCCTTAAATATTTTTGAAACATCTTTTTCCAACTCCGTTCTAAATTTTCTTTAACTAAATATACTTAAACACTTATAAAAGGTCAATAGATAATTAAAATTTGTTCTAAAAAATGAATTAAAAAGCAACCGTTAAGCTGTAAATGATAATTTGAACAAGTGTAATTATAATAAAATTTATCATCAATTTCAAGTAACTTGACATCTTTTTTCAAATATTTTTTTTATACAAATAATTTATATTTTTTTTACCTTAAATCCTTTTTCGATTAAATATTTTTCAATAATGTCTTTTTTATCTCCTTGTATTTCTATATGGTCTTCTTTTACTGTACCTCCACTGCCACATCTTTTTTTCAAATCTGAGCAAAGAGTTTCAATATCTACGCCTTCTTTAAAACCAAAAATAGTAGTAACAAGTTTTCCTCCCCTATTGTTTTTTTCAAGTCTTATTCTTACAAAATCATCAGGGGATAAATATTTTGGATTTTTATTTGAATTTTCATTAAATTTTTTTAACGGTTCTCCCATTGTATAAGAAAAGACAATTTCGTCATTATTATTTTTTTTCATTTATTGTTCCTCTTTATTTTAAAAAAATATTTTATTATATTATAGAAAAATATTTGTTAAATTCAAATTAATTTAATAAAATATATTTATATATAAAAAATATATTTTTTATAAAAATGTTTCACGTGAAACATTTTTATAAAATGATTTGTAAATTAATTATATTTTTTGTTTTGATAAAAATAAAAAAATGTTATAGAATTATAATGACAATAAAATGTTTTTATTAATAAAAGATAAACCATTTAATATATTGTTTAACTTACACTAAATTTAAGGAGACTCCTATTAAAAAGAAAAACATTGGAATTGAAGTATTTTCCGACCTTGAAAATATAATATTCTCAATGGGGCAGGCAAGTGTTACTTGTGTAAACTTGATTGTAGAATGCCTCGAAACTCTTAATGTAGATTCATTAAAATTAATTGAAAATATCGAACCAGATATTAATAATGATCAATTAATAGTTGAAGACCTTTGTTTCGATTTAATTAAGAATTATAAAATGTCCAAGGACGAAGCAAAGTATATATTTATTTATATTCAGAATGCAAATTTATTAAAAAGGATTGGTACTCTTTCTTTAAATATAGTTAAACATTTAAAAACTATTCTAAATGTTGATAACGAGTTAAAAGAAATAAAAGAAGTATTAATACTTGGTAGATTTGTAAAGAATTTAATATCAAAATCAATAATCTCTTTGGTTGAAAAAAACATTGATATTGCAACTGAGACAATACATGAAGAAGCAGAAAACAAGGAAATAAAAGAACGCATAATAAAAACTGTTATTGAAATAATGAAAAAAAATGCAGGTTTTATACCGCTCTATATGGAATTAATTTTTATTGTAGAGAGTATAAGAAAAATAGGTAAACTTAGCAAAAATATAGCAGAAAACAATATATCTATTTTTGTAGATAATAACTTAAGAATGTTAGAGGATTAATTTGGAGGGTTAAAATGTCAGTAAACCAAATATCAGAAAATGATAGAATTTTCCTTTTGCAACTTGCAAGAAAAACAATAGAAAAGAAAGAAAAAAAAATATGGCTTTCAGACGAAGATATAAATAAACTCAATCCTATTTTAAAAGAAAAAAGAGGCGGTTTTGTTACACTGCATAAAGATAAAAGATTGAGAGGTTGTATTGGTTATATACTTCCTATGTTTCCACTTTATCAAACAGTTATAGAAAATGCCTATAACGCAGCTTATGGAGACCCAAGATTTCCGCAAGTAAAATCAGACGAGATAAAAAATCTTAACATAGAAATAAGCATTCTTTCTGTGCCAGAAGAATTAGTTTATAAAGGAGCAGAAGATTTATTGGAGAAATTAAAACCAAATGAAGATGGAGTTATTATAAAAAAAGGGTTTTATTCAGCAACTTTTTTACCTCAGGTCTGGGAAGAGTTGGCGAATAAAGAAGAGTTTTTAGAACATCTTTGTCTTAAAGCTGGGCTTTCTCCTAATGAATGGAAAAAAGGAAATTTGGAAGTGGAGATTTATCATGCAGAAGCCTTCAGAGAGTAAAAAAAAGAAAATTAGTGTTACAGATATAATTTTTTATGCTGTAATCACAATATTAATAATCTACGCATTAATTAATAAAGCTCCGCAGTTTATTAATTCACAGAAATTAAAACAGGTAAATATAGAAGACCTTCAACTTACAGGTATGGATAATACAACTCATTTTATGAAAGAGCAAAAAGGTAAATTAGTTTTACTTGTGTTTTGGGCTTCGTGGTGTAATCCTTGTAGACAAGAAATTCCTGTGTTGAATGAGTTGTATAAAAAATATTCTAGACAAAACAAACTCGAAATTTTTGCTATAAACACTGGCGAAAATATAAACCAAATAGAAAAAATAAAAAACGAAAAAAATATTTTATATCCAATAATGATTGACCATAATGGCGAATTATCAAATAAATTTAAAATTACTTCTATTCCAGCACTAGTATTTATAGATAAAGAAGGAAAGATAATTAAAATTAATTTTGGATATTCTTTTTTCTTAAAGAATGAGGTAAAAAGTTTAATAAATAAAAAATAATCCCCTACCCTTCTTGTTAGGGATAATATAAAAAAATCAAATTAAGAGGTTAAAATGTCGCTTACAGCAATTTCTCCAATTGACGGAAGATATTCTTCTAAAACAAATAATTTGTCTCCTTTTTTTAGTGAAAAGGCTTTGATGCAATATAGGATTTTTACAGAAATTAATTATTTGTTATTACTATCAGAAGAGAATATTGGTATTAGAAAGATAACTGATGTCGAAAGAAATATTCTTTTAAATTTGCATAATATTGCAGATGAAGAAGCAGAAATTATAAAAAAGATTGAAACCAAAGGTTATAAAGAAATACCTGCAACAAATCATGATGTAAAGGCAATCGAATATTTTATAAAACTTAAACTTACAGAAACTTCTTTAGTTGATGTTTTAGAAATAGTTCATTTTGCATTAACAAGTGAGGATGTTAATAATATATCTTATGCCCTCATGATTAGAGATGGGTTTAATAAAATTATTTTTCCATCAATAATTGATATTTATGATAGGTTGTATAAAATTAGTGTTGATTACAAAGATTTATCTATGCTTGCTCGTACTCATGGTCAACCTGCAACACCAACGACCTTTGGTAAAGAGATTTTAGTTTTTGTTAATAGGCTTAAAGAAGAGATGAAATGTGTATTTAATATTCCACTACTAGCAAAACTAAATGGAGCGACAGGAAATTATAATGCTCACAGTGTCGTTTTTCCAAATATTAATTGGCAGGAGTTCACAAAAAAATTAATTAATAAATTAAACTTGGTTGAATTTCAAATTCCAAAATACTGTAAGAAATTACCACTAATTTTAGAATTTAATAAAGTAACAACTCAGATAGAACCTCATGATTGTCTTGCAAGATTGTTTGATTCGGTTAAAAGAATTAACAATATATTGATAGATTTTTCACAAGATATGTGGAGGTATATATCAGACAATTGGATAAAACAAAAACCAGTCAAAGGCGAAATTGGTTCTTCTGCAATGCCTCATAAAGTAAACCCAATTGACTTTGAAAATGCAGAAGGAAATTTTGGTGTTGCAAATGCTTTGTTTACATTTTTTTCACAAAAACTTGCAATATCAAGACTCCAAAGAGATTTGACAGACAGTACAGTTTTAAGGAATATTGGAGTTGCTTTTGCTCATAGTCTCATAGCTTATCAATCTTTACAAAAAGGATTATCTAAGATAGAAGTTGATAAAGATACAATTTTAAATTATCTAAATAACAATCCTGAGGTAATGGCAGAAGCATATCAAAATATTTTGAGAGTGGAAGGCGTTGAAAAACCTTACGAGTTATTAAAAGAAATAACAAGAGGGAAAAAAGTAACAATTGATGATTTTCATTCTCTTGCAAAAAAATTAATTATAAAGGAAGAAACTAAACAAAGATTACTTGCAATAACTCCTCAAAGTTATACAGGTATTGCAAATAAAATTGTTGAAGAGTTTGAACCAGAGATTAATTAATATGAAAAATGAGTTTAAAAAATTAATAGATATTTCTAATAAATGTGCTTCTTATCAAACAAAAAATTTATCTAAATCAGAAGCCCTTTTTCTATTGATTGATCAAGAAGTAAATAAATTAAAAAATGCTGGAATTAATTTTTCTTTTGAATGTGGAGGAATAAAATATAGTCTTCCTTTAAATATAGAGAATATTTTTTTTAGACCATTATTCAAAATGGCAACTCACGCAAAAATTAAAGAGGCAAATGCTGATGATACTCATGCTGTTGATTTTGATGTACCAGTGGGGACAGAGGTTTACTCTGTCTCAGATGGTATAGTTACTGCAATACAAAGTGATAGTAGTACTGGCGGGAATAACAAAGAATTTGCAGGTAAAGATAACTACTTGTATATTTATAATGAAAAAGAAAATAGGATTTACTGTTATAGACATCTCGAACGCTTTTCTAACCTAAAACTTAATAGTCTAATAAAAAAAGGAATGTTACTTGGTAGAATTGGTCTTACCGGTTATGTAATTACCCCTCACCTACACTTTGTGATTTATGAGATAGATAAAAAAGGTAAGTATTTATTAAAAAGTATTCCAATTAAATTTATTCAATAAAAATAAAAAAAAATCGATAATTATGGCAAGGAGATATAAATGTGTGGAATAGTTGGTTATATTGGTGAAAATAATTGTGTGCCAATTATAGTAGAAGGTTTGAAAAGACTTGAATATAGAGGTTATGATTCTTCTGGAATTTCTATAATAAAAGAAAAAGAAATTTTGACATATAAAAAAGAAGGTAAAATTTATAATATGGAAGCGATTCTTCCAAAAGAATTGTCCGGAAAAATTGGTATTGGTCATACAAGATGGGCAACTCATGGAGGAGTAAGTGATAAAAATGCCCACCCTCATTTAAGTCAAAATGGTAAAATATCAATAATACATAATGGGATAATTGAAAATTATATAGAATTAAAGAAAAAATTAATTGATGAAGGTTATACTTTTAGAAGTGAAACAGATTCTGAGGTCATCGCTTATTTACTCGAAAAAAATTATAATGGTAACTTTGAAGAAACTTTTTATAAGACACTTCAACAACTTGAAGGTGCTTATGGTATTCTTGCAATTTGTCTTTCCGAACCAGACTATATAATGGTTGCAAGAAAAGGAAGTCCATTAATTATTGGAATAGGCGAAAACGAAATGTTTGTTGCAAGTGATGCCAACGCATTTTTGGGTTATACAAAACAAGTTGTTTATCTTGAAGATTATGAAATTGCAAAAATAGAAAAGAAACAATATATAACAAAAAATTTTAGACTCGAATCAATTCAAAAAAAAGTTAATACAATTGATTGGGATCAGACTGCTTTAGACAAAGGTGATTTTTCTCATTACATGTTAAAAGAAATTTTTGAACAACCTGAGAGTATAAGACGAGCCTTTGCTGGTAGGATTATACAAAATATTGGAACAGTAAAACTTGGTGGACTAAATCTAACACCTCAAGAATTATTTAATATAGAAAGAGTAAATATAATTGCTTGCGGTACAAGTTACCATGCAGGGCTTGTCGGGTCTTATGTTATAGAAGAACTTGCTCGCGTTGCAACAAGAGTAGAGATCGCATCAGAGTTTAGATATAAAAATCCAATCATAGAAAAAGGAACTATTTCTTTTGCAGTAAGCCAATCAGGAGAAACGATTGATACACTTTTTGCAATGAGAGAGATTCAACGAAAAGGAGCAAAGGTTTTGGGAATATGTAATGTCGTTGGAAGTACAATACCTCGTGAAAGTAATGGTGGAGTTTATGTACATTCTGGTCCTGAGGTTGCAGTTGCTTCGACAAAAGCCTTTACTTCCCAATTGATTGCGTTTTATTTATTTGCAACACTTATTGGTAGAATGAGAGATTTGGGACAATTTAGAGGAATTGAGCTTGTATCAGAGATAGAGATGCTTCCAAACAAAGTTCAAGAGATATTAAACAATTCAAAATATATTGAAAATATTGCAGAAAAATATACAAAACTTGATAATTTTTTATTCTTAGGACGTGGACTTAGTTATCCTGTCGCATTGGAAGGTGCTTTAAAATTAAAAGAAATTAGTTATTTACATGCAGAGGGTGTTCCTGCTGGAGAAATCAAACATGGTCCAATTGCTTTAATTGATAAAAAAACGCCAGTGATTTTTATAATGCCAGACGATCATTTATTTGAAAAAACATTCTCCAATATGCAAGAGGTAAGAGCAAGGGGAGGAATAATCTTATCAATCTGTAATGAAAAGAATGTAAAAAAAATAAAAGGAATTGCTGATGATGTGATTGTTATTCCAGAAACAGAGAGTATATTTTCATCATTATTAACAATTATTCCATTACAATTGCTTTCATATTATATAGCAAAAAATTTGGGCTGTGATATTGACAAACCAAGAAATCTTGCAAAATCAGTAACAGTTGAATAAAAAATTTTAAAAAAACTGTTAATTTTTTCTTGACAAGTTTTTAAAGAACATATATATTAACAGTATAAATAAATGGAGAGATGTCCGAGTGGTTGATGGAGGCGGTCTTGAAAACCGTTGAGGGTCACACCTCCGGGGGTTCGAATCCCTCTCTCTCCGATTTTTTTATACAACAAGTTTTACTTACATTATATACCGAAGATTTTTTATAATCAATTTTAATAATTTAATTATACATTCATAAAATCAAATTCATTAAAAGGTTTTCGGCGTATTTTTGATAACGACTGGAGAGGTGCGAGAGTGGTCGAATCGGACTCCCTGCTAAGGAGTTGTACTCTTAAACGGGTACCAAGGGTTCGAATCCCTTCCTCTCCGTTTTTTTATTTATATATTATTATAAAGAGGAAAGTTGTCTGAGTGGTTGAAGGAGCACGATTGGAAATCGTGTGTATGTTAACGCATACCGGGGGTTCGAATCCCCCACTTTCCGAAAGAATCTGAGCCTATAGCTCAGTTGGATAGAGCATTAGATTGCGGATCTAAGGGTCGGAGGTTCGAATCCTCTTAGGCTCAAAATGCCAATTGGGGAGAGATGCGAGAGTGGTTTAATCGGACGGACTCGAAATCCGTTGTGCTAATTTAGCACCGAGGGTTCGAATCCCTCTTTCTCCGAATTTGCCTCTTTAGCGGTGATCTTTGGGTATTAAGTAGTTAAAACTTTCCAAATCCCGCCAGGACCGGAAGGTAGCAACGGTAGGTATAGGTTTATCGTACTTAAACTGCTCAGAGGGAGTTAAAGAGGTTTTCTTTTCTTTTACACAAAATCATATTAAATTTTTTATTTAAAATTTCTGAAAATAATTTTTACAATTTATTTTGTTTAAAATTGTAAAAATTATGATAAAATGAATTATATTATGTTATATTAACGATTGTTCAAATTGTCTAATATTACTTTTTATCGTATATATATAAAAAGGATGTCTATGATAAAAACAAAATTTAATGAAATAAAAACAACTCAAGCATCTTCTCTTATATTAGAAATAAATAATAATAAATTAAAAAGTTTTGATATACTAACAAGGGATAAAAATGTCATACGAAATTACAGCAACTAAATTTAGACCTCAGTCATTTGATGAAGTGATTGGACAGGAATTTGTTTCTACTACACTAAAAAATTCTATACAAAACAAAAGAATTCCTAATGCTTATTTGTTAAGTGGTCCTCGTGGGTGTGGTAAAACATCGACCGCAAGAATTATTGCAAAAGCATTAAATTGTATAAATGGACCGACAGATAACCCGTGTAATAAATGTGAAAATTGTGTTTCTATAACAAATGGAAGTAACTCTGATGTTATAGAAATAGATGGAGCATCAAATACAAGTATAAATGATATTAGGGTAATTCAGGAAGAAATTCTCTATCCGCCAATAAATTCTAAATATAAAGTCTATATAATTGACGAAGTTCACATGTTGTCAAAAAGTGCATTTAACGCATTACTCAAAACAATTGAAGAACCGCCAAAAGGTGTTGTTTTTATTTTTGCTACAACAGAAATAAATAAAGTTTTACCGACGATCAGATCAAGATGTCAACAATTTAATTTAAGACTTATTCCACAAGAATTAATTGCGAAGTCCTTAATAAAAGTTCTTGAAAGACAAAATGTAAAATATGAAGAAGATGCGATAAAATGGATAGCCACTGAAGGCAAAGGGTCAATGAGGGACTCTTATACTTTACTTGATCAAGTTATTTCTTTTTGTGATGCTAATATTACACTAAAAAGAATTCAAGAAAAACTTGGAATTGTTGGTGAAGAAAAAATTTCTATTCTAATAAGAACTATTGTAAACAAAGATAGAGAAGATTTATTAAAAGAATATTTTTCTTTAATAGAAACAGGAATTTCTCCAGAGCAAATTATATCTGAAATGATAAAGTTTTTTAGAAACATAATGTTAAAAAAATTAAATCTTTCTTCAAATAAAGTATTTGGGTTTAATTCACAAGTGTATGATGATAAACTCATTTCATCATTTTCTTATGACGACTTAGAGAATATTTTGGAAATACTTTTTAGTACTTATGAAAAAACAAGGTATTCTATTGATATACAAACAGAAATAGAAATATGTCTTTTAAAATTGCTTAAGTATAAAGAATTAATTAGACCAAAAGCAATTCTACTCGAACTCGAAAAAATAAGAAATCAATTAATTAATCCTAATCAAAAAATGACGATGTCAATTCCTGCAACGATTATAGAAGAAGAAAATATTCAGCCTATTCAACAAGAACAACCGTCACAAAAAAATGTCAATGTTAAAGTGAATGTTGAAAAAAGCGAAATTTTAAAAATTATAAAAAATAATATACCTCACACAAATTTTCAATTAATCGCTGCTTTAAATAATGTGTTTTCTATTGAAGAACAAGGTAATACAATGATACTATATTTTTGTCATCAGATGTATTATGACACTGCATTAAAATATAATGATTTGCTCACTAAAGAAGCTTCTTTAATAATAGGCAAAGAATACAATATAAAAGTAGAATACAAACCCGAATTAAAACAACAAAGACCAAAAACTGTCGGAGAAATAAATGCTTCGAGAGTAAAAGAAATATTTAATGGGAAAGAGATGTATTGATTATTGTTTTATTATTTGTTTAAAAAAAATGTAAACCCCTGCCCTTCTGGAAAATATAAATCAAATTTGAATTTATTTATTTTTTGTATTAAAATATAATCATTGTTTTCTTTATATTAAAAGGAGAAATAAATGTCCTCTGAAAAAATAGAAATACTTGAAAATTTAAAGAAAGAACTTATATCTGGGAAAATGTCTGTAATGATTGGTGCTGGGTTTAGTAAAAATGCTAAAAAAGAATTTCCATCATGGGATGAACTTTTGTATGATATGGTTTTAGAATTATATGAGGATGAAATAGAAGAAAAATATTTTAGATATTTAAATTATAGAAATAAACAAAATAATGAAGAAGAAATTAGTAAGGAAAAATTTGAAGAAAATGCAGTAAAGAAAATTATTCAAAGAGAAGGTTATTTAGAAATAGTATCCAAATATATAAAACTAAAAGGTAGAAAAGAAGCAATTAGTATTTATATAGAAAATAAATTTCAGAAAATAGATAAATGTAATGAAGAAGAATTAAAAATTCATAAAGAATTACTTTTATTAAACTGGAATAATGTTTATACGACAAATTATGATACCTTATTAGAACAGGCAAATGAAGAAATAAATTACAAATATGAAAAAGATGCTATATTAAATTCTTCTGATCTTTCAATTGGAAATAAAAATAGAATAATAAAAGTTCATGGAACTCTTAGAAAAGAAGATAGAAAAGAAGAATATGGATTTGATAATGATAGATATACTCAGTATATTATCTCTAAAGAAGATTATGAAGAATATCCAAAAAAACATGAGGCATTTACTCAATTGATGAGAATCGCATTACTACAAGAAAAATTTATGCTAGTTGGTTTTTCTGGCAATGACCCTAATTTTACGTCTTGGGTCAATTGGGTACAAGATATATTAATTAAAAATGAAAATAAAGAGCCTAAAATATATCTTATTGATATAGATAACAAACCAATTTCAGAAGAGTTGGGATTGTGGTATAAAAATATGGGGATACAAAGAATTTGTTTATTAGAGGATGAAATATTTAATTTCTTAAACAAATCATCAAATAACATTTCTTCTAAAATACAATACTCTGAAAAGATAAAAATATCTTTTGAAAATTTATTTTTATTTCTATATGAAGAAAATAAAGAAGAATTTATAAATTTAATGAAATCAATTTATAATAAAACTAAAGAACAAGTTTTTGCTATTGATAATGTTATTAAAGATTATGAAAGATTGAAAAAATTATATTATCATAATAGATTAAATTATAGAAGTGATGTAAGAGATTACTGCAAATATTCATTATCAAATTTGACAAGAAAATATGATTTTGTTGATAGTCAATATAAATTAAAATATTTTGGGCTAATTTCTTTTTTGATAAATTTTAATTTATTACCAATTTGTTTATCAATAGATGAAAAAGAGATTAATAAATTAACAGAAATATTTGATACAATAGATTATAATTTGTTGGATAATGAAGAAAAGAAGGAATATCATTCATTTTTATTTGTTTTACTTGATAATAATTTGATATTAAATGAAAAATATAAATTTAGCCTATATTTTGATAGATTAAACACTAAAAATCTCGATAATGAAGAAAAACACAAATTAACTTACTATAAATTGTTATTTTACGCAATAAATCTTGACTATAAAAATCTTATAGAATGTATTGATAACTGGAAACCAGAAGAAAATATTGATTTAAATTTTAGTTGGGTTATAAAAAAAATTGGATTAATGAGTTACACTAAAATACCAATATACTATAAAAAATCTTTAGAATTATTAGAAGAATTAGAGAAAAATATTGATAATAAACCTATATCTGAACAATTATGGTTTTATGAATTTGTTCCTTTTTTTCATAGAAAATATGATGAGAATATGAAAGATATTTATTTTAATAAAAGAAACCATTTAAGACAATATAATCTTATAAAAATAAGTGATTTGTTTGGAAATCTAAAAAAAGAAGAAAAAAAAGAGGATATTAAACCATCTGAAAAAAAACGACATTTGATTTCATTCTCCCATAACTTAGGTTTAAATGATGAAACAAAAAGATTAATGGATACAATAAGATTAATTAAATTGTCTTTTGAATCTGGTTTTCCTTTTAATTCAAATATGCTTATTAATATTAAAGAAGAAGAATGGTTTACCAATTTTAAAAATATATACTTTGAGAAAGACCTTTTTTATTTATCTTTATTTTTAACTTTACAATATTACAAACAATATTCTAGTGATTTTGATTTATTTGAAAAAATTATGGAAGAAATAATTAAAATACAAAAAGATAATAAACAATTATTGGATTTATTTAAAATTGTAGAAAAAAACTTTTGGTATTATTATAATGAAAAAAAAGAATTAAGAAAAGATTTTATAGTAATAATTACTTCATTATTTAATACTCTACCTTATAATGAATGGAAAAATTTCTTTAATGAGTTTTGGAAATTAATAAAAAATAATGAAGTACAATTATATACAGAAGATAATAATTATAATAAAAAATATTTAATAAGTTTTGTAGAAAAATCATTAGTACATATAGAAGAGAAAGAATTATTAATAAATCTAATAGAGGACTTTATCAAATTAAAAGAAAATGATGAGGTCAAGACAGAATTTATAAATCACATTCTAAATAATAAAAATATAAGATTAATAGAAAATGATATAAATAAGAAATTGGATTACCTTATAGATAATTTAGAAAATAATCCATATATATATTTTAAAAAAATAAATTTATTTTATAAATATTTAGATGAAAACCAAAAAGAAAAAATATATTTAAAAATAAATGATTTATTAAATTCTAAGAATTATAGAGAAATATTCTATTACTTACTATATTTTTCAAAATCTGACAAAAATATTCATAATAAAATAAAAGAAAATCTATTAAATGAAAAAGATTTGTGGGATACAGGTTTTGATATATCTGAAGAAGCGAAAAGATGCATCTATTATCATTATGGAGTATACTATATTTTTCCTTATAAAATAACAAAGAAATCAATAGATTTTCAAAATGGTTTAGAATGGAGTAATGAAGAAATTAATAAAATATATGATAAACTCTTAGATATAATAAAAAAAATAAATAAATTAGAAAAAATCCATCTTGATGATTTTGAATTCCATAATTATAGTTTAATCCAAGAAATGCTTCGATTTTTAGATGAAGAAAGAGAATTTTTACAATCAAGAAACGATTATGTTTCAACTTATGAAGAACTAAAAAGAATATATAAAGAGATTACTGGTTTTGATAATATAACAAATGGTTTATTATCTGATAATGAAAAAACAGTAATTATGGCTTATGATGAGTTAAATTTTGGTTTTTATGATTTTGATAAAAGATATATTAATGATTATAAACTTCTAATAAATAAAATAATATTCAAAAAAGAACCGAAATTGGAGGCTGGCTTAGATTACTTTTGTTATATATTAGAAAGGCATAAAGATAATCCAGAGATTAAAAATTTTATTGAAGAATACAAATTAATTTTAAATTCTTATAAAAATTTGGAAGAATTAATAAACTATGATATTTCTTATATATTTGAAAAATTGGTAAGAATAGCAAAAGTTTTAAAAGAATGGGGCGTTAAAGATGATATTATAGAAGAGTGGCAAAAAAAGAAAGAGGCTACTTTTTATAATAATGTTAGATATATTGATTTATAATTTCCTCCCTCCCCCCAAAAATATAAATCTATACTTGAAAACAATGCTATTTTTTGTTATAATAATAATCGTAAAGATTTTTATTATTGATTATGTTTTTTCCAACGATATTTCAAGGAGAAATAAAAATGAATCCTTTAGATTTACTAAAAAATTTGAATATTGAAGAGTTAAAAAAGAAAAGTGATGAGATGGTTTCACGATTGAAAGAAATTACTGTTACTGGCGAAGCTGGTAGTGGATTTGTTAAAGTTACAATCAATGGGGAGTTTACAATTATTTCGATAGAATATGAAGATAATGATTTTATTAGAAATGATATTCCAACTTTTAGAGACTTAATTATATTAGCTCAAAATGATGCTGTTGCAAAAATGAGACAAGAGATACAAAGAAAGTTTTCAACTAATTTGATACCCGGACTTTTTTGATGAATGAAATAAATGATATTATAACTATTTTGACAAAATTACCCGGTGTAGGTAAAAAAAGTGCTCAACGGTTATCTTATTTTCTTTTGAAGAATAAACATATTGCGTTAGAAATTTCTCATATAATAGAAGATGTTATAAGTAATATAAATTTTTGTTCTATATGTGGAAATTTTACAACGAAGGATGTTTGTTCTATATGTGAGGATTATTCGCGGGATCAATCGATGCTCTGTGTTGTTGAAGAACCAAAAGACTTACTTGCAATAGAAGAGACTGGCTGCTATAAGGGTTTATATCATATTTTAATGGGTAGTATAAATCCATTGGATGGTGTAAACCCTGATAAACTTAAAATAAACGAACTTGTTGAGCGGATAAAAAAAGGAAATTTTAGCGAAGTATTAATTGCCACAAATCCAACAATAGAAGGTGAAGCTACTTTTTTGTATTTGAATAATATTCTTTCAAAATTTAATATAAAACGCTCAAGAATTGCAACTGGGATTCCTATGGGTGGAAGTCTTGAATACTCTGATAGTCTGACACTTGGTAAAGCGATTAGTTCTAAACATTATCTTTAATATCTAAAGCAGGCAACAGTATATGTAACTCAGCACCTTTATCTTTTTTAACGAAAAATATTTTACCGTTATGTTCTTTTATAATGCCTTTGCAAATTGCAAGCCCAAGACCAAAACCGCCTGTCTTTCTATCTCTTGATTTATCCACTCTATAAAATTTTTCAAAAACGACTTCGAGTTGATCTTCTGGGATACCTACCCCATCGTCAATTATTTTAATTTCAATTTCATCATCAATTTTTGTTGCTTCCATTATGATTTTTGTTGCTTTTGCTTTTACAGAATTTTGGAATACATTTAAAAAAACTCTTCTTATTTTATCAACATCAATATAGCAAAATAAATTTTGATGATATTTGAATTCATAATCTATTTTTAAAATTGATTTTTCGAGTTCTAAATCTTCGTTAATTATTTCTAGCAAAAAGGCTAAATCCATTTTTTCTTTAAAGAATTTTTCTTTTTGTAATTCTAACCTCGAAATCTCAATTATTTCTGCAATCATATTGTCAAGAAAATCAATCTCTTGTAATATTGATTTAAAATATTTATCTTGTTCATTTTTATCGAGTTCTAAATCAAATAGTAATTCGTTGTAACCTTTTATTCTACCAAGCGGAGAACGAAGTTCATGACTAATTGTTGCAAGTAAATCATCTCTAATTTTTTTTATTTTTGACAATTCGTTTGACATAAAATTGAAAGAGTTGGCAAGTTCTCCTATTTCGTCATTTGATTTAAAATCTATATGAACATTTAAGTCTCCTGTGGCAATTTGATTTGATGCCTTTGAAACTTTTATTATAGGAGTAATAATTGTTCTTGAAAATAAAATAATAAAAGGAATTAAAAATAGTGTTGCTAATAAAGTCCCCATTATCAAGCTTCTTAAGATTATTTGATAATAATTTAATTTAATTGATAATTGTAATGATTTGAATGGTAAATTTTGTTCGAATTTTATTTCTCTTGTTATTTCTAAAAAATATTTTTTTTCTCTATTATCATAAAGTAGTTTGGGGCTTTCTTTATATTCTAAAGTTCCTTCTACTGTTGGCATTTTTAGAGTGTAGCCAGGGAAGTTTTGTTCAATTGTTTGAAGAAGCATTTTTGATTCTTCTTTAGTATCATTTTTTAATTTTTCATTCAAATCTGGAAGTTCGATAAGATTAGTTTTTTTTTCATAAAGTTTTTCTAATTTCATTTTTATTGCTGATGTGTTTAAATCAATGTTATTAATTTGATTATCCATCAATCTTTGAAAAATGATATAAGAAAATATCGAAGTAAAAGCAACTGAAAGAATAACTAAAATAAAATAGAAAAAAATAATCTTTTTTGTTAAAGAGATTTTAAATTGGTTTTTCATTAATTTCAAATCTATATCCTGATCCCCAAACTGTTTTTATTGTGCAGTAAGGAGGGTTTTGCATTTTTAATTTATTTCTTAAATGACTTATGTGCATGTCAATTGATCTATCAAAGATAGCATAATCTCTATCAGAAACTATTTTTAATAAATCTTCTCTTGTAAAAGTTTTATTTGGATTTGAAGCAAGTAAGTATAATAAATCAAACTCTGTTTTTGTAAGTTCTAATTCTTTGTCATCAATTTCTATTGAACGCCTATCTGGAATTATTTTTAGCGTACCATAAACGAGTTCATTTTTTGCTTTTAGATCATAGGCATTTAAATTTGATCTTCTTAGAACGCTTCTTATTCTTGCGATTAATTCTCTAACGGAAAATGGTTTTGTTACATAATCGCTTGCTCCAAGCTCTAAGCCAATAACCTTATCAACTTCATCACCTTTTGCCGTAAGCATAATAATAGGAATGCTATGTTCTTTTTGTATTTCTCTTAAAAGGTCAAAGCCGTTTCTATCAGGGAGCATAACATCGAGCAAAATAACATCTGGTTTTTTTTGTTTTATAATGTTATCAATGCCATTTCCATCATTAGCTACCTCAACATCAAATTCGTATTGAGAAAAATATTTTTCTATAATCTCTGTAAGTTTTTTGTCATCATCAATAATTAATATCTTTTTTCTAAATTGCATATCAAAATCCATCAAATTTAGTTTTACACTGTATTATATTACAGCATTTTTATATTTACAATAATTAAAGTATAACAATTTTTATATATATTATCTTTAAGTTATACATTTTTTTTACAATAAATTTATTGAGTATTTCTAACAAAAATATTTTTCTATTTTTTCAAATACTTCACTTTCTTCGATTGGTTTGGATATGTAATCGTCCATACCAATTTTTATACATTTTTCTTTATCTTCTTTCATAGAATAAGCCGTTAATGCTACAATTATAATATGGTCTTTGTTATTTTTTTCTTGCTTTCTTATTACCTCAGTTGTTTTAAAACCGTCCATCTCTGGCATTTGAACATCCATAAAAACAAGATTGTATTTTTTTTTGGACAATTTTTCGAGTACCTTTATTCCATTTTGTGCAGTATCTGTACTAAAACCACTTTGTTCTAATAGTTCTTTAAGAAATAAAGCATTTATAGCATTATCTTCTGCAATAAGTATATTAATATTTTTGTTTTGTATTTTGCTATTTATATCATCGTTTGTTTTTTCTTTTTCATATAGTAGAGGGTGTTCTTTTACATTTTTAAATGGTATTTCCATAGTAAAGACTGTTCCTTTACCAAGAGAACTTTCTACTGTTATTTTGCCTTTCATTATTTCTATAAGTTTTTTGACAATTGAAAGTCCAAGCCCTGTTCCTTGATATTTTTTTGTTGTAGAACTATCTATTTGAGTAAATCGTTCAAAAATTTCGTTCAATTTTTCTGTTTGTATGCCAATTCCTGTATCACTTACTGAAATTCTAAATTTTATTTCATTTTTATCTTTTGATATTTCTTCTAATTTTATATCGATCTGACCTATATCTGTGAATTTAATAGCATTTGTTAGTAAATTTATGAGTATTTGAGTTAATGCTTTTTCATCTCCAAAAATACATTCAGTTATATTATTTTCTATAATAGTATTTAATTTTAGATTTTTTGAATTCGATATAATTTCCATTTCATTATGAATTTTATTTATTAGATTTATTATATTAAAAGATTCTTCTTTTAGTACAAATTTTCCAGATTCAATCTTAGAAATATCGAGAATATCATTTACTATATTTAAGAGTAAAGACCCAGAACTTTTTATCATATCAAGATAATTAATTTGTTGTTCCTCGAGTTTAGTCTTTGATAAAAGATTTACCATGCCAAGTATGCCATTTATAGGAGTCCTAAGTTCGTGACTCATATTTGCCAAAAATTGAGTTTTAGCTTCATTAGCATTTTCAGCATTTATTTTAGAGTTTTTTAAGTCTTCTTCTTTTTCTTTTTTATCCGTTATATCATAAGCAATAACAACAATTCTTTTTTCACCATTTTTTGTTGTAAACATATTAGCAGTGCAGTCAAGCCATTTCCAAGTTCCGTTTTTATGTTTAAATCGCCATTCGTCTCTTCTTGGTTGTGAACTATTAAGCATTTTGTCAAAGCTTTTTATTGCTGTTGCTAAGTCATCTGGATGTAAAAGTTCTGCTGCTCGTTTACCAATAATTTCTTTTGGAAGGTATCCAAGTCCTTCTATATAATAATTATTTACATAAAGAATAACTCCATTAATATCAGTCTCAGAAATGAAAGATTTACTATTTTCTGTTATTAATCTATATTTTTCTTCGCTTTCCAATAAGCTATTTTTAGTTTCTTTGAGTTTTTTTTCTATTTCTATTTGCTTAACTATTTGTTTTACAGATGAAGGTAGTAATTCTAAAAAATTAATGTCTTTGACTAGATAATCTTTTACTCCGAGTTTCATCATTTCTACTGCTATTTTTTCGTCACCATAACCTGTCATAATAATAAAATTTAAATTTTTCCTTTGACTTAATAGATTTTGTAAAAGGTCTTTTGCGTTAGTGTCAGGAAGATTATAGTCAAGAAGTATAAGATTATCTTTTATTTCTTCATTTGCAATTAATCCAATAAATTCTTTTCCTTGTGCGAATGTTTCTACTTTAAAATTTTCTTTTTCTAATTTAATTTGAATTATTCTTCTTAGTCCCAGATCATCTTCTACTACATATATTTTATATTGAGAAAAAATATTATTTTCATCTACTATATCAACATTATTATTCTCTATCATAAAAAAATCCTATATAATCATCTCTGGTATTTCTGTTATAAGTAGAAATAAACCAAGTTGTTGAATTGCATTTGCAAATTTATCGTAATCAACTGGTTTTGTTATATAGTTATTGCAACCTATTTCATGGCATAAGGCAATCTCTTTTGGATCATCAGTTGTTGTAATCATTATTACTGGCATTTTATGAAAATCCTTGTCTTTTTTTAATTGTCTTAAAACCTCTACCCCATCGACTTTTGGCATACGAATATCAATTAAAAAAAGATAGGAGAAATTAGAGTTTACTAATTTTTCTCTATTATTTTTTATATAGTTTAAAATTTCTTCTCCATCTCTAAAATAGAATATTTCATTTAAAACACCTGCTCTTTTTAGATTTTTTTTTATTAAAAGAGAATGTCCATCATCATCTTCTGCAAGAAATATTACAACTTCTTTTTTCATATTCATACTCCCTCCTAAATTTTAGAGTTTGTTTTTTGTTGGTAAAGAGAATAAAAATTTTGTTCCTTTTCCTAATTCTGATTCTACCCATATATTTCCATTTAACATGTGTAGAATTTTTTTTGTTACAGTAAGTCCTAATCCTTCGCCCTTACTTTCACGAGGTGAAACTCTATAAAATAATTCAAATACTTTATCATAATGTTCTTGACCAATACCTACCCCATTGTCTTCAATAAAATAGACGGATGTATCTTTTTCTACAAAACCACCTATTGTTATTATGCCTTGTCTATTATTAGCAAGGTATTTCATTGCATTTTCTAAAAGATTTGAAAAAACTTGGTCTACTAAAACTTCATCTCCAAAACAATCAGGAAGTTCTTCTGTATTTATTTTTATACAATTTTCTACAATTTTGAAACTAAAATTTTTAATTACATTATTAATTAATTTATTCATATTTATTATTTTTAGATTTAAAGCTGCTCTTCCAACTCTTGATAATTTTAATAATCCAGAAAGCAAAGAGTCCATTTTTTCTACGCTTTTTAATATGTACATTAAAAATGTTTCTATATCTTCAGTTATTATATCTTCTAATTGTTTTGACTTAATTTCTTTTGTTTCTAACAATTTTTTTATACTATTAACAGAATGTTGAAGTTCTTTACTAAATCCTTGTATATTAACCAAAGGACTTCTTAAATCGTGTGACGAAACATAAACTATTTGTTCTAGTTCTTTATTTTTTAGAACTAACTCTTGATTTAGCTTATTCATCTCTATTTCTGATATTTTTCTTGGGGTAATATCAGAAATTATTACTGCAAATTGCATTTTTTTTGGACAGTATGCAAAAACTTCGTAATATCTATTTAGATCAGAAGAATAATTTTCAAAGAATTTATCTATACCTTTTAGAGCTACTTCGCCATATTGAGAAATCCAGTAAGATTCTGTTTTAGGTAAAACTTCTAAAACTGTTTTTCCTACTAAATCGTCTTTTCTAAGTCCCGTAATTCTTTCAAAGGAAGGATTAATTTCTAAAAATCTATAATCAATAGGAGTACCTTCTTTATCACATATAATTTCGTGTAGAGCAAAACCATTTAACATTGTATCAAATAACATTTGATATTTTTTTTCATTTTCTAAATTAGATTCTAAAAGAATATTTTCTTTTTCTATCCATGTGTTAATGTATCTTCTTAAAATAATAAATCCAATTCCATCCACTAAAATAATAAGGAGAATAACGAGTAGAAGGATACTTAATGTTTGTAAATTAATATTTTTGTATATCATTTCTTTTTTAAAACTTAATCCAAAACCCCATCCAAAACTAAGAGCAACAAAACTTCCTATATACTCTTTGTTGTCAACAGGATGGATATAAGAGAATGTTTTACTTTTATTATAAGAGTCTTTATTTGCTAAGAAATCTTTTATAAAAGGATGTTTTTTTAAATTATTTTTTTCTTTTTTTTCTAAAAAGAGGGAGTTGTTATGAGCAATTAAATTTCCTTTTCTATCAATAAGCATTGAATAGGTTTCCTCTTCTGGGGTTATTTGTTTTAATATTAAATTTAGGGTATCGAGATAAAAAACTCCTCCAATATGGCATTTTATGTTATTATTTTCATCAAGTATTGGTACATCTATTACAATGGAAGGTTGTCCATCAGCACCAATAAAATAATCAGAAATATAAGGGATTTTAGTTTTTACTACTTTTTGAAAATATTCTCTATCACTTAAATTATTTTTTTTTAAAGACTTTTGAATTTCAAAAGGATAGGATATATAATTATCTCCGTTTGGCAGTAATAGAAATAAAAGTGAAAAATCTTTATTACGTTTTAATAATTCACTAAAAATTTTTCTTTTATAAGGTTCATAATTTTGAGGTAGTCCATTTATAGTTAAGTCTATTTTATCAATATTAGAAAGATTTTGGAAATCTGGGTCTATTGATAGCATTTCGAGCTGTTTTTGGGCAATATCAATTTCTTTATGGCAATGTTTTGAAATAGATAACGCAAGGTCTTGATTATAATTTGTCCACAGTTTAAAAAACAAGTCACTTAAATTTCTATTTAAAAAAATAGTAATTAGGACTATTAATATTATTATTGAAAAAATAAATAATAAAATTATTTTTCTTGGAATAATTATATCATTAAAGTTAATTTTCATATAAAACCTTTAAACTCTTAAATAGTTATATATTAATTATAGTTAAAATTACAAATATTTCAAATTAAATTTAGAAATATACTCCAAAAGTTTTTTACGCAGAATAATAAAAATTATTGATGCCAGAAGGTTTTACTCGTTAGACATTCTTAAAATTATATTTTCTAATTCATAAAAATCAAAAGGTTTTTTTAGTACCCCACTAAATCCATAATCTAAATAATTTGATATTACTGGATTATGATAATAGCCACTAAAAACTATTGCTTTTATAAAAGGGTTTATCGTTTTCAAAAGTTTTATTGTTTCTTCTCCACCCATTCCACCAGGAATACTCAAGTCGAGTATTACAAAATCAAAATGTTCTTTTGTATCAAAATATTTTTTATATACAGTTACAGCTTCTTTTCCCTCTTTAGCAAATTTTACTTCATAACCAAGATAATTTAGCATTTTACCAGTTGTATCTCTTACTATTTCTTCGTCATCCATAAGAAGTATTTTACCGTAAGGAATATTATTCTTCTTAAATAATTTTTTATGAGGTAACAAATTATCTTTTTCAGAATGAATATTTTGAATTAAATTTCTTGCTTTAAGAGTGCTATTTTCTGCACACGTTAAATAAGCTAATGCCTCATTTCTGTCAATATCACCTTGAATATCAAACTTAGCAAGTTTTATGTTGCCAAAAATACTTGCTAAAATTCCATTTAATGTATTATTATAATCATTTGATATTGTATTATTATTTATATTCTCTTGATGAATTGGTAAATTATTTACAGTAACTGATTCTAATAAACAACAAATTTCGTCTTTAGAGTCGAATATTGGTAAGACGATTAAATTATAAATTTTATTATTATAAAAAATTTCTTTTGTTTCAGGATTTTTGCTTTTAATCGCTTTATTTAGAAAGTTGATTTCGTAGATAAAACTAAATTCATTATAAACGGCAAAACATTTTTTACCAACAACCTCACCAAAAGAGGTTTTAAGAAAGTTATTTTCAAATAAAATATTATAATCAGCACTAATGACGCAGATGCCAATATTTATTTTTGACAAACTTTCAAATATTATTTTTAGTTTCTCAAAATCAAAATCTTCTTTATTTATCATTTTATTTACCTCTTCCAAATTAAAATTTGATTTAATTAAGAAAAAATTAAAATTTTTGATATTTTTTTCTAAAAACTATAAATATTAAAAAAATACCAATATTTAAAAGGTACAAATAAATTTAATTAAAAGCAATAGAAAAGTGATTATTTTTTAGAATTTTATTTTGGATTTTATTTTATTATATTTTTCGATGAGTCTATCTTTATATTCTTTATATGTAAAGAATAAATCTTTTAGCCCTTCCAAAAAATTAGTTGCCACAGCGACTATATCATGTTCGCATGGAATTATGATTCTTTCTTTGGTAGGCATTTTATTTAAAAATTCGAGATGATATTTAACATAAAATTCTTTTCTTTTTAATAAATCAAAAACACCAGACTCATCAATAAACCTATAAGCTTTAAAGCAAACTGTTGTATCAATAACAAGATTTGTTGTAAAATCGTTTTCGACATTTAACTTTAATAAATAATCAACTACATTAAAAATTATTTCAATGTCTTCTGATGGGAGTGATCTTTTTATATAATTTGCTTTCATCTTGTAATCAACTTCTACATTCATTTTTAAGAATTTTTTGAAAACATTCTCTTCGATGTAGAATTCCATATAGAGTAAAATTTGGAGAGATTTTATAATTTCAATTAGCTTATCTTGAACTAAATTTATCCATTTTGATGGAGAATAGGTATCATTATAAGTAATTTTATAAAAATCTTGCCCAGACTTCCATTTTGAATAACTATTCCAGTCAAATTTAACTTTGTTTTTTGCAACAAATTCTTTAAGCCAGTTAGGGTCTTTATTAATAAAAGAATTTAACTGTTCAATCAATCTAATAAACGCATAATATTTAGGCGAGTTATTTATTATTTCTTCAACTGGAATATGTTTATAATTTTCAAAAGCTTTTTGTTTTAAAAGAAAATATCGTTCGATTTTTTTGTAGTTTTTCTTTAGTTCTTCTTTTTTTACATCAGGAAGAAAACCAACAGAGTCAAAAATTCTACCAAGTTTATCAATATCAATTTCTTTTATTTTTTCTTTTAATTTGTATTTATCATCAATGGGGTCTTTTTGATAAAAATTTTGCAAAAGCTTTTTATCTTCTTCATTTGATACTTTATTTATAATAAGACTTTCAAATGAGATGCTATCAAATTCTTTCTGAATATCTCTCATCGCGTTAGACTACCCTATTTATTCTTGTGAATTATAATCTTGATCATTTTTATCATCTTTTTTATCATCTTCTGTTTTAAATAAATTTTCTATAACAGAACTAAGATTTTTTACTGTTTCATGAGTTACATAAATACCTACTTCTGCTAAGGATTTGAGACCTTCACCTAAAGCTTCGCCTGTTTCTTTAATAAGGTTTTTATCTCCATCAGTTGATTCTTTAACGCCTTCTTTAAATCCTTCGCCAGCAGCTTTTATAAATTCAACGCCACCCTTACCTACTTTTGATAAAGAATTAATTACTTCTTTAAAAAAGTCGCCTGTTGTTGTTTTTAAATCATCTCCTTGTGCTTTTGATTTTTCAACAACCTCTTTTGTGATATTTTTTACGATTGTTTGTACATCTTCTAATGCCACCTTGCCACTGTTTAATGCCTTGTCGAGTTTTTCTTTAAGATTTTGATCCATAATTTTCTCCTTATATTTATCAATTAATCGAAACAATAATAAACGCCCTCTTGAGTAAATCCACCAAATCCATATTCTTTTACTTTAGGTTCAAATTGCTCCCAATTATCGCCATAATGAACAAGATAAACTTTCTTTTTAATTTCTGCTGGTAAAGTATTTAACTCTTCTATTGAAGAATGAACTCCACCTGTAAAAAGTTGACAATCATGAAAAATTGCTTGAAAATTAAATTTTTTATCATAACTCATAATTAAATCTAAGTCAAATCTTGTATCTCCTGTAAATAAAACCTTATTATCAAAAATTAGCCCACAACTCCAAAAAGAGTCCTTATAACTTACAGATTTGTCTGGAATGTGCATTGTTCTTACAATTTTTATATCTAAATTTCCTATATTACTCTGATATGTTTCTCTTTCAAATTCAATAAGAATTTTTGGTCGTTCTATTTCCCAAAATGCTTCAAAAGTTAGCATTTGTCCCATAGTTTCTTCACCGTAAGCAGAACCACCTCTTAGACACATATCCCAAAGTATATGCTGGAACGTCTCTGTTATTATCATCTTTGGCTTTTTTTTTGCAACATAGCGACTCATTAAAGCTGCTTCTTCGAGGCTACCGATATGGTCTGCATGTGTGTGTGTAACAAGATAATTTTTTATATTAGCCAATGCCGACCCATAATTATATAGAGCCTGCCCACATTTTGTCCCGCAGTCAATTAAGATGTGATCTTGACCTTTGATTGCCAATAAATTGGTTTGGTTATGTTTTTTTGAGAATGCACTACCTACCCCAACAAAAAATAAAGATAAAAAATTATCGTTAGTCAACGAAAGAGAACCATTTAATTTTTCAATTTTCATAATTTTTTCCCTATATTATATAATAAAATTATTTATAAATTTGTCAATAGGAGTTAGAAAAATTAAATAAAAATTAATAAAAAAAGAGGTTGTCTAAATACGGTAGTAAGATTTGCACTCTTTTGTTGGACACTACTTTAAACAGGAAACTACGGTATTAGTAGTAGTAGACAATAAAATGTATGCAATCTTACCAGACAACCTCTAACAAAAATATGTCTAAAAATTAAAATCCTGCATCATCTGATGCGTTATCAAAACTTACAGTAAGATTTGTTACTGTTGCTTTAGGGATTACATTAATTGTATCAATTTCTGCTTTTGTAATAAAACCAGTTGGTGCTGTACTGCCATAGCCACTATAATCATTTTGAACAAAATAAGCTGGATTTTCTACTTCCATTAAAGCCAAAAGATAATTAACCATATAATTACTTTGACTAAGAATTGATGCCCTTTCTACCCCATTTTTTATAGCAGCATAAACTTTTTCTGGAGTATTATTGTTATAATTTGTTGTATCAAGCTGATATTGAGGATAGCCAGTATTAAATGTATTAAGAATCGTTATTATTGTTTTTCCATAACTATTTTGGCTACTTTCAAAAGCATAATTGTTATTTAATCTATCTGTGTATAATCTTTTTATGACTGTACCAATTGAATAATCTGTAAAAACAGTAGCATCTGTGTATGTAGATTCAGCAAGTCCAAGATTTACAGTTGCTTTATTGTCTGTTGTTGCCTTACCAGTAAAAACATAGTATCTTGTTTCTGATGCTGAAGTTGTATCTACTGTGTTATCGTATTTATAACCATTCCACACAAACCATCGAGAGCCAGGAACCATTATATTTCCAGTTATTTCTATTGAACCGTCTGTATTTTTTGTTAGTTCAACAATACCATTTTGATCACTAGCATTTTGATCTAAGTCTCTATGAAACCTAAACTTGTAAAGAGAAACTTTCATATATTGTTTACCAGTGCTATTAAGATTTGAATCAAAATCTATTCTAACAAGTTCTGGTTTTTTGTCTCCATTTTCTGATTTTATTGATTTGTCAGATGTTGTATCAATTGTCACATAACCTCTAACTTCTACTGTTCCTCCACTTGTTAAATAAGTAAAAGGCATTTCAAAAAACTTTTCATAAGAACCAGATGTTTGTTTTCTCCAGTATTCTAAAAGATATTGGTCGTTTCCTTTTGATGTAAATTTTAGTTTGTTTTGAGTAGAATCCTCTGTGTAACTAACAGTTGTTGTTAGTTTAAAAAGAGGAATGTTATTTATATTTACAGTCTCAAGGTTTGAAAGAGTTGTTTTAATTATTTTTGAAAGATCTGATGCGAGCCTTAGTTGAGTTCTAACAAGAGAGTAATAGCCAGAAACAGTTGTTTTTAATAATTGTTGGTCTGGACTTACAACAAAAGTTTTTTCTATAATAGAAGATGTTTTTGTTGTGGTCTCTGTTGTGAGTGATGTTGGTATATCTATTATTACTTTATTTGCTATGCTACTTGATATAGTAGTAGTGGTAGTAGTAGTAGTGGATGGCATCTGACATCCTGTTGCCACAGTAAAAAGCCCAAAAATAATAGATACGATACTTGTTAGTAATAAAATCTTTTTTAACATAAAAATTTCTCCTTAATAAATTTAAAATAATACATTAATAAAAATATTATACCTTTTTAGTAGAAAATCAAGTTTTACAAGAAATATTTACAAAATCTTGGTCGATTTCTTTTTCTGTTATCTTATTAAAATCATCATAAGTGAATGAAATGAAACCTCCTGTCATTTCGTACCAACCAAAACCTTTTGACCAATTTTGTTTTGGATATTCTGATTGAAATTGTCTTGGGAGGCAAAAAATAGAATCTGCTGTGTAACAAACATTGTATGTAATATTATTTTTATTAAAATAGTCAATTTGTTGCCAACTTGAATAAAAATCGTTAAATTTGTAAATTTTAGCAGGATATTGACAGTTTCCTCCATTATGAATCCATTTTTCATCAAGAATAGGTAAATCTTCTATAAAAAACTGAAAGTGTAAATGATTAACAGATGCGAATGCTCCATAAGCACTAAAGCCAATTCCAACTATTTCTTTTTTGTTTTTAACTTTTATATTCTTCATAAAATCACAGATTAAATTATGGTATTCACTACTAAGAAACTGGGGATTGTTTTTATCCTTATCTGGAACAATAACAGTGTGATATTCTACAAAAGGAAATTTGTTATAAAAAAAGGTAAATCTATCCTTAAATTCTTTATCAATAAAAAAATTATCATCAAAAATTATTTCTTTTTTTAAGAATTTTTTATTAAAATTAAATTTTATTTCATCAAAATCTTTAAAATTTGCCAAAAACTTTTCTTTTGACTCTCTTTCTGGTCTAAATTCTCTAATCTTATTAAATTTTAAATTAAAATCTGATACTTTTCTTTTTCTTGATAAATTATTTAAAAGTGTGTTATTATCAAATTTATTATCCTTTTGGAAAGTAACTATTTTTTTAAATATATCAAAATCTTCTGCATTATCTAAATAAGTTGTAATATGCTCTGATAATAAGTTATATTTATCAAATAATATATTTTTTAACTCATAATCATTTCGTAATTGATCCATTAGACTTATATTTGATAATGCAAGTACAAAAAGAGAATAAGATTGCATCTCATTATCTTTTATTCCATCAAGGATATGAAAGAGTTGATTTTTAAATGAGTCTTTAAATTTCTCTATATCAATCATAATTATTCTCCAAAATATTTAAAATAAAATTTGTTGCACCATTGTTATTATTATCTTTTTTAGTAATAAATTTTACTTTATCTAAAAGATGATTTTTTGAATTTTTCATGCCAATACCCATTCCAGCTATATTAAGCATAGGTAAGTCCATTTCGCTATCGCCAACAGCTATTGTTTGAGTTAGTTGAATATTTAGCTTATCCGCAATAAATTTTAATGCAGCTCCTTTATTTGCTTCTTTTTGATTAATTTGGAGGCAACTGTAACCTGCATTAAAAATTTCTAAATTATTAAATTTATTTTTTATATCTTCCTTTATAATGTCAAGTTCTTTATCGTTTTTTAATAAAATTTGTATAGATAGAATATTTTCGTCTAAATTTAAAGAGTCAATCATTTTTGGTTTTAGTGATGCCTGATAAAGTTTACTAAAATATAATGACGAATACTTTGAAATATATATATTATTTGTTGTAAAAATATTCGTTATAAGATCATTTTTGATTAAGAAATCAATTAATTTAATAGAAGATTCTTTTTGTATTGATCTTAAATATTCTATTTCTGAAGTTGAATTATTATAAATCAATGCACCACTTAAAGACGAAAGATAGCAAAAATCTAAGTCATTTATTAACGAAAGAATATCGGATAAATTTCTACCAGAGATTATTGCACACTTGATATTTTTATCGATTATTCTATGTAAATTATCAATTGTCTTTTTTGCAAGAGTCATATCTGAATTTAGTAAAGTGCCGTCAAGATCAAAAGCTACAAGTTTATAATTGCTCATTTGGCGATTAAATTATAAAATTTGCCTTGTTCTGCAAAACCTAAAAAACTATCTTTTATAGGATTGAAATTGGCAAAATTATCTCCGTAATGAGTTAGGTACATTTTTTTTCTTATTTCTTCTGGGAAAGTTAATAATTCTTCATAAGAACAATGAACTCCACCTTTAAAAAATTGGCAGTCATGAAAAATAAATTCAATTGTAGGATAGAGTTTTAGAAAATCATGGATTAAATCAGGATCAAATTGTGTATCAGATGTGAACAAAATTTTTTCATCAATAATAATACCATAAGAAAGAAAGGCATCTTCCCAACTTTGCACAGAGTCTGGAATATGTTTTGTTCTAAATAATTTTATGTTTAAGTTTTCAAAGTCAATATTCCAATATTCTCTTGGAGTATTACTTACTAAAGTAGGATGTAAAGCATGAAAAACATCGGTAAAAACAAGTCCGCCTTTTATATGTTTTTCATTAAATCTAATTCCACCTTTTAGAGACATATCCCATAAGATGTGAGAGTATTCTTCTGTTATAATCATATTTGGTTTTTTCTTGACAACATATCTACCCATAAGAGCTGCTTCTTCAAGTCCTCCGATATGGTCAGCGTGAGAATGAGTTATTAAAAAATTACTTATATTTACAATCGGACATCCATATTTCCATAAAGCCATAGGTGTTAAAGTGCCGCAATCTACAAGAAGATGAGTATCAGCTTTTATAATTAAAAGATTTGTTTGGTAATGTAGTTTAGAGAATGCTGAACCAACACCTACAAAAAACAAAGATAGAAATCCATCGTTTTTTAATGTTAATTTTTCGCCTTCTTTTAAATCTATTATTTGCACTTATTTTCACCGATTTAATTAGTATTGTAAAAAAGATTTTAATTTTATAAACGAATTTCTTAATATATTCAAGCTTTATTTTTTTGCTTGACAAAAAATAATTAAATATTTATCGTAAAAAACTATGAAAAAAATAATAGTAATACTAATTTTAATTAATATCTTTTTTACAATTTATTCCCAAGAAAAGAAGGAAGACAAGAGAAATAATAAACTTATTGCAAAAAATATAGTAGATATTTCTTTTGAGGGTGGATTTGGTCTTTATATAGGCGATTTTTACCAACATTTAATAAGAGACGGGGCTTTTGTTGTAACACCGACCCTTGATTTGTACATCTCCATTTATCTAATCAAATATTTTGGGCTACAACTTATGGTTGGGAGTGGAAGTGTCATTCATATTGATTCAAAGCCAATAGAAGGAAGCATAATTTACAATGGGCTTGAAATTTTTGGACAATATGATTGGAAATTAGTCTACATAAAAATTTTTGCAGGCGCTGGCTTTCAACATACTACGATGTTACTCCAATATTATACCTCCGCATTTTTTGAAGCAGGCATTGGACTTGGGATAAAAATAAACGACTATCTTTACTGGTACAATTCTTTTAAATATAGAATGGGTTTTCTTAACTCAATTTTATTAAGCGGAATGTACAGGCTAGAAAAAGACGATGTAATAATGAGCCTCACCTTTTCTACAGGAATTGCGGTTAAGATTAAAAATCCTTATGATAAAGATGTGAAATAAGAATTATACCTTATAAAATTATTTTTTTATGAAATTAAGTTATATTTTTTTTAAAATAGTAAAAGATGTATTCATTATTGAAGAATGAAAGATCATCTATGAAATTTATAGAAATTTTCTTCTTGTCATTTGGAATTTAAATTAATTTTTGAGATAATATTATTCTAATTGACTTTCTAAAAACAATTGATTAATATTATAATAAGAATTAGAGCGATTCTTATATATATAAAGAATGGCAAATCTTAATACTGTTTCAAATTTTAATTTAAAATTTAGCTTTTTTAAAGTTATATATTTATAATTATATAAGGATGTTTTTTATGAAAAAAATAGCAGCGATTTTATTTTTTCTATTGGTTTTTTCTTTTTATTATTCATTTTCACAAACTACTGGAGAAGAAGTTTTTGAGGGATATATATGTGATGTACTTTGTGGTGTAAAAGGTAAAGATTTAGGCAATGAAAATTTAATTAAAAATCCACAAAAACATACTGTTGCTTGTATGAAGATGAGTAGTTGTGCAAAGTCTGGATTTGGAATTTTTATTAAAGATAAAGGCAAAGATACTTATACTTTTTATAGATTTGCTAAGGCAGGAAATAGCTTGGCATATAAAAATATAATAGAAAAAACTACTAAAAAAGAAGGTGTTTTTATTGAAGTAAAAGGAACATTAAAGAATAAAACGATAACTTTAACTTCAATAATTGAAAAATAAATGTGTGTTAGGTAATAAAAGACTATCTTATTTTGTGTCTTTATATACTAAAATGCTTCTACAAAGATCATTAAATAATAAAAATTTATTATTTAATGATTAATAATGGTCATTTAAAAAATTATAATTATAAAAGGCAAATGTTTCACAACTATATTTGTGCTATAAAATAGGAGTTATAATGAAAAAAATAATTATCTTCATAATGATTTTTTTCTCATTTATTTCTTGTAAAAAAACAGAAATTACAAATTTACCTCCATTAACAAGTGAAAATATATCTGGTAAATCTCTATGGAATAGAATTATAGTTGAGAATAATTATAAAAAATACAAAATGTGGCCAGATCATGAAGGATTACAAGAAGGTCAATCTCCTCATGGAAGGTTTCATAAAATTTATATAAATAAGCAATTATACAATTCGTTACCTATTCCAGATAAAGTAGCTCCTTATGATAGTATAATAGTAGAAGAAAATTATAACATTCAAAAAGAATTAAGAAATATAGATGTAATGATAAAAATCGCTGACTATAATCCAGATTTTAGCGACTGGTTTTGGGCTACATTTACTCCAGATGGTAAAATAGTAAATGAAGGTCAAGTTGAAAACTGTATAGATTGCCATTTAGGAATGTTTGATAATGATTTTATAATTGTTCATCCTCTTGATAAATCTCTTGACAAAAAGGAGATTAATAAATGAAATTAAATTCTATTCAAATAAAAATAATGTCTTTGATTATATTTATATTTATTGTTATTATTTTGGTTGCATTATATATTACAGTAAATACTCAAAAAAATAATTTAATTTCTGCTACTCAAAAAACCCTTTCAATAAATACTGAAATATTAAATCATGTTATTAGAAATATAATGCTGAATGGAGAAGCTCCAATTGCAGTAAACACAATGTCGAGTTTGAGAGAAATAGAAGACTTTAAGGAAATTTCTATTTTTAGAGTTGATGGAACAAACGCATTTAATGACTATAAAACAATAGATCAAGTCAATAATTTTCAGAATAAAGTTATGTTTGTTCAAACTCCAAGAGTAGAAAAAAATATATTAAAAAATATCAATTTTCAAAAAGTCTTGGACTCAAAAACACCTGTAACTGTTGAACTAACTGATAAACAAGAAATGGAATATTTTTTTCCTATTTTAAATTATACAGAATGTAGAGCTTGCCATGGAGATAGTGATTTTGTAAGAGGAGTTGCACATTTTAATGTGTCGATCAAAGGAATTTATAAACAAATAGATCAAGCAAGAACACTTATGACTTTATTTTTTATTATAATAGGGGTTGTGTTTGCTATAATTTTAATATACTTTATGAGATCAATGATAATTAAACCGATTCTTATAATAGGTGATACTGTTAAAGAAGTTGGAAATGGTAATTTTGAAGTAAAAGTTGTAATTAAAAATAAAGACGAATTAGGAGACCTTTCTAATAAAATAAATGATATGATTCGTGGAGTTAAAGAAAGATTTAAATTATCAAAATATATTTCTAAATCAACAGAAGATTTAATAAAAAAAGACCATGGGTATGACTCTGAAGGAATAAAAAAACAAATTACTGTTTTATTTGCTGATATTAGAGGATTTACTGCATATTCTTCAACAAGAACGCCAAGTGAAGTCGTTAAAAATTTAAACACTATTTTACAAGTCGAAGCAGATGTTGTAGAGGAATTTGGTGGAGACATTGATAAATTTGTTGGCGATGAGCTTATGGCTACTTTTGAAGATGAACTTACGGCAGTAAGATGTTCTACTGAAATCATAAAAAAAGTAATAGAAATAAACAAAAATAATAATACTGAATTATTTGTTGGAATAGGTATTAATTCTGGTGAAGTAATAGCAGCTCATATTGGAAGTAAAAATAGAACCGAATTCGCTGTTATTGGTGATGCAGTAAATTTTGCTTCAAGACTCTGTAGTATAGCAAAACAGAATATGATACTTTTGTCAGAGAATGTTAACAATAACTTAAAAAATAAAATAGAAACTATTGAAGTTTCTGATCAAAAAATCAAGGGCATTGCAGAACCTGTCAGTATTTATATTTTAAAATCAATAAAGTAAAAAGATTCTGTATATATAACACAGATTAAAATTGCTTAACTTAATGGCATTAACTTCGTGCTTCTTTGTTTTATGTGATAAATACTTCCCCACACTATTTCTAACTTAAATTTTACCCCTCTTAATCCCCTCTCCCCCGCGTACTTATGGTAAAAAAGCAAACTAATTTCAACTATAAAAATAAAATTCTATGTTGACAATAAGCAATAAATGGAGTAAAAAAATCCTCCAGCATTTTTAAACGGAGGATATTTTTTTATGGAAATTAATGAAGTATTTATAAATTCATTGTTAATAAATCAGGCAGAAATTGAGCGAAAAATCTCAGAAGATTTAAACATATCTGTTCATCAGGTTAGAGCAACTGTTGATTTACTTAAAACTGGCTCTACGATTCCATTTATTTCGAGATACCGAAAAGAAGCAACAGGTTCTTTGGATGAGGTACAGGTAAGAGATGTAAATCACAAACTTTTATATCACGAAAATATTGAGTCAAGAAGAATTGAAATTGCAAAAGGTATTTTTGGTCAGGGTAAACTTACAGAAGAACTTTACACAAATATAGCAAAAGCAACAACTTACGCAGAACTTGAAGATTTGTACGCACCATTCAAACGAAAGAAAAAAACAAGAGGTATGATAGCAATAGAAAAAGGGCTTGAAGAACTTGCAAACCTTATGGAAAATGTTGCTCTTATCGAAAAAGAAGCAGACCGATTTGTCAACGAAGAAAAAGGTGTTAAAAATGTAAAAGAGGCTTTACAAGGTGCAATGGATATTATAGCAGAAAGAATTTCTCATGATGTTGATAATAGAAAGATGATAAAAGATTTTATTTTTGGCAATGGGAATTTCGTTGTTAAGGGTCTTAAAAATGAAGAAACAAGCGTTTACAAAATGTATTACAATTACAAAGAGCCGATTAAGACTGTTAAATCGCATAGAATTTTGGCTATAAATAGAGGCGAGAGAGAAGAAGAACTTGAAGCAAAAATTGACTTTGAAGAAGAAGATTGTAATAAACTAATAGTTTCTAATTATATAATATCAAATGAATATCATAAAGATGCGATACTCGATGGATTAAAAAGACTTTTAGTGCCAGCAGTTTTGAGAGAAATTAGAAGTGATTTTACAGAAGAAGCAGATAAACATGGAATTGGCGTTTTTGCAGAAAACTTAACAGGGCTTTTGATGCAACCACCAATCAAAAAAACTCGTGTTCTTGGTATTGACCCTGGTATTAGGACTGGTACAAAAGCCGTTGGTCTTGATGAAAACGGTAAATATTTGGGTTATTTTTTATTCTATCAAGAAAGAAAAGAAGATTCTAAAAAAGCAATTGTTGAGGCTGTAAAAAAATATAACGTAGAATTAATTGCTGTTGGTAATGGTACTGGCTCACACGAAGTACAGATTGTTGTAGCTGATGCCATAACTCAATACAATTTACCAGTTCAATATACAGTTGTAGATGAAGATGGAGCGTCTGTTTACTCTGCATCTGATACTGCAAGAGAAGAATTTCCAGACTTAGACCTAACAATTAGAGGTGCAATTTCTATTGGTAGAAGAATCCAAGACCCATTAGCAGAATTAGTAAAAATTGATCCAAAATCAATTGGCGTTGGTTTGTATCAGCACGATGTAAATCAAACTCAATTATCTTCGACCCTTGATGAGGTTGTAGAATCAGTTGTTAATAAAGTTGGTGTTAATGTTAATACAGCATCATTTTCTTTACTAAAATATGCCTCTGGTATAACAACTTTTGTTGCAAAAAATATTGTAGAATACAGAAATGACTTTGGTACAATTAAGGCTCGTGAAGACCTAAGAAAAATATCTGGATTCGGTGAGAAAACATTTGAACAAGCAGCAGGATTTTTAAAAATTCCAGAAAGCCCAGACCCACTTGATAATACATGGGTTCACCCAGAAAATTATGAAGTTGCTCGTGAAATACTCGAAGTTATAAAACTCGGCAAAGGTGTGCCAGCAGAACAAAAACAAAAACTTTCTAAAAAATATGACATTGGTGAACAAACAATCACAGATATTATAGAAGAATTAAAAAAACCAAACAGAGACCCAAGAGACGGCTATCCAAAACCAATTATGCAAAAAGGCGTTGTTTCTTTTGATGACTTAAAACAAGGAATGAAAGTTACTGGCAAAGTAAAAAATGTTGTTGACTTTGGAGCATTCATTGATATTGGTATAAAAGAAACAGCATTAATACACCTTTCACAAATGAGCGATAAATTTATCAAAAGCCCATCAGAAGTACTAAGAGTTGGCGATGTAAAAGAATTTGAAATCATAGAAATCGACAATGTAAGAAAAAGAATCTCCCTTTCACTAAAAAACAAAAATGCACCTAAAAGATTTAATATAAAAGATTATATGGTGGAATAATTTTTTTAAATTGGAAAGGCTATCTCGGGGAGGGGGTAGCCTTTTTTATTTTGGATTGGATTGTGGAGAGAATAAGATAGGAAGTTTAAGAAATTGATGGCAATTTGGGTAGAGGTGTTATTCTCCGCAAAAAGCGTCAACTTGCTGTTATCGGCTGGAGTTGGGCAATGAGCCAACCAATAAGGCATTGATGCCACTATAATGAAACTTATTTAATTAACCAATTATACTCACAACTAATTTCATTACGAACATAATATTTGCTTTTAAATTTTTGTAAAGCAGCAGAGTATTGTGATAAAATTAATACAACATCACTATATTGAGGAAGATTTTCATCACTTAAAATATCTAAATATTTATTTTCTTGTTCATCAATTAAGAAATCTTTAATATCATTTAATAAACGATTAATTAATTTAACTTTGCTTTCATTCAAAGTTCCATCTGGTTTCTTTTTTGATAAATCTTGGATTTCTTTATATAAAGAATTAAATAAAGGTGAAGTTGTTTCAAATATATTTACTTTTTCTTTAGTCGTATATTCTATGTTTTCATTTTTTTTCATAAGCATAATTTCCTTTTTAATTATTTTTTATTTTTGCTGGAGGAGAAGTCTGAATATTACTTAATCCTTTTTCAGTTTTATAATACCATTTTCCACTAAAAGATTCAATTGTGATATTATCAGAACGAAATTTTTCAAGTGCTTCTAAATATTGTGATAAAATAAGAGTTACATCACTATTTGTGGGTAAATCATCTTTATTAAAGATTTCAAAATCTTCAAAGGGTTTATATTCTTTCCCTAAAAGTAAGTTACAATCTTTTATTGTTGAATTTATTAAATTTAATTTAAATATATTTAATCCATCATTTGGTGATTTCTTTGCTAATGCTCCCATTTCTGAATAGAAACTATTTAATTTTCCTATTAATTTTTCTAGAGCATCAATTTTTTTAATGTCTATCATTTTTCCTCCTATGAAGGGCAAGCCCTTTTAAATTCTACATATTTTTTCTTAATAACATCTAATGGTAATCTTTGTTTACTTTCAAATAATTCAACCATTTGTTCCAAATCAATATCCGTTAATGATATTATACAACGTCTTTGTCCTGACCATAAATCTATTATATTTTGTTTTTTAGACTTGTTCAATTCATTTCTTGTAATCAAAATTCCAAATTTTCCAAAATTATCATTCATATATCTGTTTAATTGATTTATATGCTCTCTTTCAATAGATTCTACATTTTTTATTTCCATAATAATTTGTTTACTACTATATTCATTGAATATTTCCTTTAAAAAAGGATGATCTTGATTATTATAAAAAATTAAATCTCTAATTAAAGCCCCAGATTCTGTTCTACTTTGTTCAGATGCAAAATCCAAATGAGGATACAATAAAGATGCCATTAATTGACAAATCAAATCTTCATACTTCTTATCGCTATTATCATTTTTCCCTGTTGGCAATTTCTTTATTTGATTTAATTTAGATTTAGCAGATGTAATTGGAATTTGTTTAAAAAGCGGATCATTTTTGCAATCTTCAAAAGTTCTTTCTTTTTCTTTTATGTAGTATTCAATCATATCATAATTATTTCTATTATAATTAAGAACTTTTATATGTGATAATTCTTCTCCATCATTATTTATTTTATCTTTAGGGCAATAATCTTTATAATAATCATCAAAATTTATCCAAGGAATAAAGCGTAGCCAACGTTTAGGAACAAAAATTATTGGTAATTTCGAATTCGGATTAATTGGTAATTTTACTTTTATGTTTTCGTCAAAAGAATATTTTTCAAGATTATAAAGAGTGGGTAATACACAATCTACCATTGGAATATTAATTTTTTCACATTGGTCGATTGTAAAATCAATTAAAAAAGATTTCATAAAATTACAAGATATATCACTGATTCTATCTTTTGATATTCCTTCAATATAGAATTGAATTTCTTCAAAATGTGTAAACTCTCTTTTGTTGTATTGTGGAATTATTTCAAATAAAGATAATATTTCATTTGCAGTCTTTTGGCTAATTTTATTTCCTTTTCGTTTATTAGAAAGACCAAGACCAACCTCTTCACATTCTGATGAGATAATAATTTGTTTTATTGCATCATTTTTCTTATTATTTTTTGTCATCCATCCTAAATGATTAAAAGAATTTAAAACTGAAGAATGAATAGATTTGTCTTGATATGATGGAGATTTCCATAACAAAAAAGGGTCTACAAAAAGTGGTATATCTTCATCTAAAAGAGGTATTGCAAAATCTAAATTTATTTGAGGAATAAATATATTATTATATTCAGTTATTCTAGGTCTAACCAATACCACAAATACTACTCCCTATATTTTTCTTATGATAACTAATTAATTTTTTACCCTGCACGACGCTGGATATTTTCCTACTTCCAGCTTTGTCCATATCTTACCGATGACAACTTGCAAATTAGCAAAGTTGTCAACTTACACCAACTACTTTTAGTATATAAAACTTTCTCAATAATATCAACAACTTATCAAAATTTTAATAATTTATCAGCAATTTGGATTAAGCAATCAGATCAGTAGTATATCTAGGTTGTTAGAGAGCGTAACAACTAACCTGTTGTTTCTCAAATTTCAACCCGCCACATTTACACAATTGTCAGTATAAGTATAAGTATGTATTTCATTTAATATAAAATCCATTTTATCTTTAACTTTTTCGATTTCATAATGAGTTTGTAAATTGAGCCAGAATTCAACCGAATTGCCAAAAAATTTTGATAATCTTAGTGCTGTATCTACTGTTATTCCTCTTTTTCCTTTAATAATTTCACTAATACGAGTTTGATCAATATGAATTTCTTTAGATAATTTATAAGCACTAATTTTCATAGGTTTTAAAAAATCTTCTAATAATACTTCACCTGGATGAATAATTTTAATTTTTTCGTCCATAAAACCTCCTAATGATAATCTACAATTTCAACATTTTTTGCATTGCCATTATCCCAGATAAAACAAATCCTCCACTGGTCGTTAATACTTATACTCCATTGCCCTTTTCTATCATTTTTAAATTAATTATCATTAATATATAATAATACTTTTCAATACTATTGTCATCAATATCAAGGTTGAATTTCCGACAACTCATTATACCAACTTCTGTAAACCAATAATTACCAAAATTAGCAAAATTTCCACTTTATTATATTATTCTATCTCTCCCTAATTGACTTTTTATTAAAAAAGTATTAATTTCTTCAATATTAAGGGGTAAAAAAATGCTATTATCTGAAGTAATAATTTAAAATGAAACAGAAAAAAATATTACGAAAAATTGGTTAAAAGAATTTATCGGAAAAATCAAACTAACTAAAGACCCTTTAGTCTTTCAAAAAGAGATACGAAATGAATGGTAAAATATGGCAAGGAGTTGCTCTGTCGCAATTCCTTGCCAGCAAAATATTTACTTCGTTTTACTACGAATTTAATGTATAATGAGTTAAACCATATCTAAAATTATAGGAAAATTTAATAAACCTGCCTTAGATTTATCATTTTTAACTTCATCACAATATTTTACTATTTCTTGGCAATTTTCATCTAATATTTTAATCATTGCCGCACCAAAAATCTCATTTATAGCAATATAGTTTAAATCATTTAAAATTTTTGAGTTTGGATGTATTGGGATTTTTATTTGTTTATTAGCATAATTTTTAGAAAATAAATAATTAAAAATTTTATTTAGGTTTAATCCATTATCAGAAACCAAACTTTTTACAGATATATTATTTTCAGTAACAGTATATCTAATATAACCTATGGCATTATCATTTTCTAAAAGAATCGATGTTGTCAAAAAAGGCGTTATACTTTTCCACTCAATAATAGAATCATCTGCAATTAACGAAAGATTTATATCACAAAATGTTTCATTATAAAAACTTATTAATTGTGGAATATGTTTTTGTTCAATAGGAATTTCTTTTAATGAATAAGGATTTTTATAATCTTTTTTATTAATTAAAATTCCACAATCACCAAACATATTTGTTTTATAGCCAAATTTAGGATAATAAGTCTCATGACCTAGCAAAAAAGAAAATTTGTATCCTTTTGATTTTGCTATTTTGTGACCTTCTTCAATTAATGCAAAACCAATCCCTTTTTTTTGAAACTCTGGTTTTACAGACACTGGGGCAAGGCATACAGATTTTATTTGCTTACCATATAAATTTATCAAGAATGGGGTAAACATTATATGCCCTACTATTTCATTATCTACTAATGCAACCAAACATAAATCATTATCATAAGATTTATAATGTCTCAATAAATCAACTAATAATACTTCACTTGTATATAAAGAAGTGCTATTTGTAAAAAAATTAATTTCAAATGCTTTTTGTGTAATTAATGCTATTTTATTAAACTCATTAATAGATTCGTTTCTAATCAAAAAATTCATATTTCCTCCATGAGAATATTTTAGTATTTAAGAGATTTAACAAGAAAATTTGATAGGACGGGTTAAAAAGAATAAAAAAGGTTTAAATCAATATATTTTGATTAAAAAAGACCTCTAATAATATCTTTTAACCCTATTCTCACAAAATCCATTTGATTTTTTGACATAATTACCTCAATAAGTTTATTACATATAATATACTATAAATTAACATAATTGTCAGCAATTAAATTAATTCAGTTGATAAAATTCTAAAATCACCTCCAATTATTAAATGTTACTCTTTTCTTCTTGACTTTAAAATAATTTGGATTATAATTTTTTTAGTAAGGAGTTATATTCCTATGATAAAAAAGAAAATTTGTATGCTTGGGGCTTTTGCTGTTGGCAAGACTAGTCTTGTTCAAAGATATGTTAAGAGTATTTTTTCTGATAAATATTTAACTACTGTTGGCGTTAAGATAGATAAAAAAACTCTTGAGTTTAATAATCAACAAATAGAAATGTTATTGTGGGATATTTATGGGGAAGACGAATTTCAAAGGGTAAACACTTCATATTTAAGAGGTACTTCTGGAGTACTTTTAGTAATAGATGGTACACGAAAAGTAACATTAGATACTGCATTTATTCTTAAACAGAGGACAGAAGAAGCAATTGGTAAAGTACCTTTTGTTTTAGTATTTAACAAAGTAGACCTTGAAAAAGAATGGGAAATTGAAGAATCCACTATTAAAAATTTATCACAAGAAGGCTTTACTATTGTTAAAACAAGTGCGAAGACTGGAGATGGGGTAGAAAAGGCATTTTTATTACTTGCAGAAAAACTTCTGGAGGAATAAATGTCTAATTTAAAAAAAACTATAGTAGATTATATTTGTGATTTGACTATTAAAAATCGTTCTTCTTCACATATACTAATAACTGCAGACGGTAAAATAAAAGAATGGGGTGGAGACTTAGAATTATATGGAATTTATGATTTAAATATAGATGATAATATAGAAGAAAAAATAACTTTTTTATATGGTTTTTTTCCACTAACTGAAGAATCCTTAATTTTGTCGTGTATTAAAAGTGATAGTGGTATTTCTACTGATGTACATATATTTCATATTAATGATGATATTTTGATATTATTTTTAGATGCAACAGAAAAAGAAAATCAAAACATAATATTCCAACAAAAAGCAAATGATCTTAGTTTGTTGAGAGACAAGCATTCCAAAATTTTAGATCAATATCTTGGTAAAGAACTTTCCGAAAAACTCTTAGAACTTAATATTCAGGAATCTGGCGAACTTAAATATGTTTCTATTTTATTTGCAGATATTTGTGGTTTTACTTCTTATAGTGAAAATCATTCGCCGCAAGATGTTTTTAAGTCACTTAATACATATCTTGCTTATATGATCCAGCCTGTTTTAGATAATGCAGGGATTGTTGATAAAATAATTGGAGATGCAGTAATGGCAATTTTTGGAGTCTTTCCATCAAATGTTCCACCAGCAATCCAATCAGTACAAACAGCATTCAAAATTATGGAAAATGTTAAAACATTAAATGAAGAACGAAAAGCCCAATCCTTAGATACTTTTGATATAAGTATTGGTATTGCTACTGGCAATGTTTTTCTAGGAATACTTGGTAATAAAAATCGAAGAAATATAAGTACAATAGGACATTTTGTAAACCTTGCATCAAGACTCGAAGGCGAAGCAAATTCTAAACAAATTTTAGTGGATGAAAATACTTACAAAGATATAGAAGATTTACAAAAAAAATTTAATCAAACTCAATTAACATTAAAAGGTATAGCAAAACCAAGTTTAGTGTACTCTTACGAGGAAAAATAAATGATTGATCCTAATATTTTAGATATTTTGCAATCTATTGATATTGCAATAATAGAATATTTTCCTGATAATTCATTACAAATAATAGGAAAACCTCCTATTTGGTTTGATGAATTTTTTAAAGATATTACAAATATTCTATTAGAAAAAGAATCAAATGATACATCTGTCTTTCTTCAACACTTTATGGTGGATGCAATAGATTTTTGGGATAAATCAATAAATGACAAGATAAAATCAGGAATATGGATAGAATCAAATTGCGAGGGGCAAGAAAAGGCTTTTGAAGCAACAGCAGTTTATTTAAATCAAAAAAAATTTTTAGTTATAGAAACAGCTTATATTAGTTATGAAGAAAAACAGAATATTATTCAAAAAGGTAGAGAACTTAGTTTGGCTTATCAGGCTCTTGCTCATACAGAAATAGAATTAAGAAAAGCAAAAGATGCTGCAGAAAAAGCAAATATGGCAAAAAGTAATTTTATTGCAGTAATAAGTCACGAAATTAGAAACCCACTGTCAAATATTATTGCAATGCTCGATATATTATTATATGAAGACGATAATAGCAAAGAATATGATGATAAATATAGAAATACCATATCAATTATAAAAAATTCAGCGGATTCTATATTGAGAATAGCAAATGACATCCTTGATTTATCAAAAATAGAATCTCATAAATTAGAATTTTTTATGGAAGACTTTAATATTCGTAATTTGTTGAAAGATATAATAAATGCGTATTCATACCAAACGAAGAATAAAGGTATAAAAATTGAATCTAATATATCAAATGATATTCCCGAATATTTAAATGGAGATCAGAGTCGTTTAAGGCAGATTATTACAAATTTACTAAGCAATGCTATTAAATTTACAGAAAAAGGAAGTATATCGTTAAATATCAAGAAAGAATTTGAAGACGAAACATCTTTTGTAATATTATTTTCTGTTAAAGATACAGGGATTGGTATCCAAAAGGATAAAGTGTCTCAATTATTTCAAAATTATAATCAACTCGATGCTTCTTATTCTAAAAAATATGGTGGGACAGGGCTTGGTTTATCAATATCAAAAAAATTAGTAGAGATGATGGATGGTTCAATAGGTGTAGAAACAGAAGAATCAAAAGGTAGCACATTCTATTTTACTATAAAATTAAAAAAATCGTTGATATACAGCAAAATTAATATAAATCAGCCGAAAAATGATATTTTAATATCTGAAGATATACAAGAAGAGACAAAAATACTTATAGCAGAAGATAATATTGTTAATCAAAAGATTCTATCTCATATACTTGGTAAAGCAGGTTACGACAGTGTTGTTGTATCAGATGGTATAGAAGTACTTGAGGTTTTACAAAAAGAAAATTTTGATTTAATCATAATGGATATACAAATGCCAAAAATGAATGGAATAGAAACTGCAAAAATTATTCGTAAAAACAATATTTCTATACCTATAATCGCTCTTAGTGGTACTATAATAGAAAAAACTCAATTTAATGATTTTGGGATCGATAAATATCTAACCAAACCGATTAATAAAAACGAACTTTTTGAAACTATAAACAATTTAGTAAAATAAATGAGAATTTTATGAATCTATTAACAATTTAGTAAAATAAATGAGAATTTTATGAATCTATTAACGGATATTCAAAAAACTAAAATTATTTCTATTTTAAGCCAACATTCTTTAATATTTGGTGAAGGTATTGTTTTTGAAGAAGATTTAGTAACAGAAGAATCCATAAATCTAATGAATTGTTTGGATAATCTTGATGAGTCTTCAATTAATCGGCTTATCTCAATAATAAGACAATATCGCCTACTTTTTGGAAGTGGTTTAGTTCAATATGATAACAAATCCTTTGATGAAGCTAATGACTTAATAGAAAAATTATTAAAGTACTTAAAACCTCAAAAAACTGGCAGAGTATATATAGGAGACCTAATATATAAAAAAGAAAAATTCTTAGCAATAAATCTTTTGAAAGAAAAATTTAGCTTTACTCCTAATATCAATCAAACTAAAAGCAATGGTGTTATAATAATTGTTGACTGTAATTCAAAAGATTGTATATTAAAAATCGAAGCAATAAAAGAGTGTTATATTAATAAACTGAATTATATTAAAAATTCTATCCAATTAGAAATAGATGGATTTTACAATTTTATAAATTTTGTTAAATCAGAAAAACAAAATAAAATTAACAAACCTTGCAAAAAACATAACCTTGATAATAAAATTTTTATGTTTTTTGAAAAAAAAGAACTAAAAAAATATAATTTGACATTAAAAAGTAAATCTAATATTTTTTATATAAATAACTTCTCAGGTTTTGATGGTTTTATTTTTTCTATTTTAAAGCCCCAAAAAGAAATCCCTATAAATAAAATTGACTTTATCATTAACTCAATTAAAAAATTTATTTGTCAATAATTTTAAACGCCAACTTTTCTAATTTCTGAAAAATAGAAATAATTGGAGGATTTATATTAAAAACAAAACATATCCTAACATACATAACCTTAATCAATTAAGTTCGATTAATAATTAATGGTATAATTTATGCTAATGAACTTAATAAATCAAGTTAAGGAGAAAGTATGTTTAAAAGAAGTTTTTTAAGTTTAATTTCAGTTTTTATTTTGATCCTTTTTACCATCATATTTGGTATGACAGGATGTAGCAGTCTTATTTTAGATGATTTGACTGGTGGGGTTGTAAGTTCTGATGCTAACCTCGAAAAATTAGTTTTATCAGATGGGCAAAATAGTATTCCATTAGTTTTTAATAAAACTATAACAGAGTATCAAGTTACAGTTGCAAGTACTGTTTCTATTATCAATGTTAAACCAACTTTATCATCAAAAAAAGCAACTCTTAAGATTGGTGGAATAGTTACCCAGTCAGATGTAACAGTTGATTTTGTGATGGTAACAGGCACAAACACTTTAGAGTTTGCAGTCACAGCTCAAGATAAAGTTACAGTAAAAAAATATACAGTAAATGTAATAAAACAAGGTATTATAGAAGATTCTGCAAAATTAAAGGGTCTAAGTATAAATGTTGGAGTTTTATCTCCTGTTTTTGATAAGAATGTTTTTTCTTACACTGTGGCAGTTGATAACACAGTAGATAAATGTTTAATTAGTGCAGAGACAGAGGATAGCACTGCAACTTATACGATTAATGCAAATGGTGGCTTAATTACTTTAGGTAGCCAAATTGCTTTGAATGTTGGGAATAATGATGTAACGATAGATGTAGTATTAAAAGACAAAAAAGAGTCATATAAACTCGTTATAAATAGAGCAACACCAAATTTAAGTAATAATGCAAATTTATCAAGTTTAAGTTTTGATAATCTAAGTATATCTCCAATTTTTGATAAAAATACAGTAACTTATCAAGCATCAGTAGGAAATGCGGTTACATCAACAAAACTTAGTTTTACAAAAGATTCGGCAGTTGCTAGTGCACTTGTTAAAAATGGTGGAAATGTAATCGAAGTATCACCTTACAATATATCTCTTAGTGTAGGAGATAACACAATAACAATAGAAGTTACAGCAGAAGATGGCAAAAGCAAAAAAACTTATACAATTGTAGTAAATCGGGCAACTATAATAGTAAGTAATAATGCAAATCTTTCGAGTTTATCTTTATCTAGTGGTTCTATAACATTTAATAAAAATACTTTATCATACAATACAACAGTTGTAAACTCAGTATCAAGTGTAACTCTTACTGCAAAGGTTGAAGATAGCAATGCAACAATAAAAATAAATGATGTTTCGGTTAATTCTAATGTTACTTCTCCGCAATTACCTTTAAATGTTGGGGACAATACAATTACAGTTATTGTAACAGCAGAAGACCAAACAACACAAAAGGTTTATACAATAGTAATTAAAAGAGAGTCTACAACAGTAACTGGAATAAAATTACACTTCAAAAGACCTTCAGGTTGGACAAAGACACCAAGATTACATCATTGGACAGTAGTAGCAACACCAGCAGTAGCAAATACAACTTGGCCAGGAGTTGCAATGACAGACGAAGGTAATGGATACTTTGGTTATACAATACCAAATGCGACAAGTTCAAATATTATTTTCAATAATGATGCTTCACCACAAACAGTAGATTTATCAAGAACAGCTTCTGGAGAATACTGGTATTATTCTGCTGATTTAAACCTTGCAAACTACAAATGGTACACAGAAGATCAAGAAAAACCAAAAACACCAGTAATAGTAGCAAACCCAGAACCAAAAGTTTATGTTACTGCACAAGCAGTTACTTTAACTGGAAGTAACACAGGTGATAAAATTTATTATACAGTTGATGGATCAACACCAACGACAAGTTCATTATTATACAATGGAGCAATATCAGTTAGCCAAACAACAACAATTAAAGCGTTTGGAGTTAATACACTTAGTGTGTCTGGCTCTGTATATAGTTTTACTTATGTAATTGATTTTAATGCAGACTTGGAAGCACCAACAATTGTTGCAAATAATTCGATAATAGCATCTGAGAGTCCAATAACAGTATCATTCACAATTAAAGATAATAAGAGTGCAGTAACAACAGCATATTATACAACAGATAGTACACAACCAACAACTAGTTCACAAGTTTATACATCGGGAGATGCAAGTGGTAGTGGAAAAGTTGGACCATCAATGATAATCTCAAAATCAACAAACTTAAAATTCCTTGTTAGGGATGCTGCTGGTAATGAGACTTACTCATCATTCTTCTACAATGTTGGACCAAATACAAGAAGCGACTTTAGAGAAGAATCAATTTATTTTTTAATGACTACTCGATTTTTTGATGGGGATTCTACAAACAATAGATACACAAGAGCGGATGACAAAAGTGGCAATAAACTAAACAATGATCCACCATGGAGAGGTGACTTTAAAGGTTTGATTGACAAACTTGATTATATTAAAGCACTTGGTTTTACAGCAATCTGGATTACCCCAGCTTTATTAAATAGAAGCGAATACGATTATCATGGTTATCACACATGGGACTTTAACCAAATTGACAAAAGACTTGAGTCACAAGGTGCAAGTTATGAAGACCTTGTAAAAGCTGTGCATTCAAAAGGAATGAAACTCGTACAAGATATAGTTCTAAACCACTCTTCTCGATATGGTATAAAAGATGTAGCTCCTGTAAAATTTTGGGGTGATGTGTCTGACCCTCAATGGGGGGACGGAACTCCAATTGATTATTATGATGTTCCAAATCCAAATTTCGTTTATAATGGGCTTGATGTAGAGCCAATTTCTGGTAAATCATGGTACAATGGTGACCTTTATCAAAAAGAACCTCCAACATTACCATGGACTGCTGATGTATCTCAATGGGGACTCAAAAAAGGCACAAACAATATTGGTTTATTTTGGTATGAATTTCAGTGGCCAACAGAAGTTGCTGTTAAAAACATATTCAACCCAGAGTGGTTTCATCCAAATTTCTTAAAAAATTGGGAAGACGAAACTTGTCAAACTGGCTCAATTCATGAAGATTGTATTGACCTTGATACAGAATCTAAAGTAGTTCAAGATTATTTAATCAATGCTTATGACAAACTTATTGATATGGGAGTTGATAGTTTTAGAATTGATACTGTGAAACACATCAGTAGAAATACTTTTAATAGAAGATTTATTCCTGCATTCAAACAAAGAGGTGGAGATAATTTTTATCTGTTTGGCGAAGTTTGTACAAGGGTTAATGAAGTTTGGAATAAAGGTAATGCTCCACTATCAGTACCATTCTACACATGGAAAGAAAGACAAACATACTCAGCTGACGACCATACAGCAGCACACGAAGCATATACTTACGAATTTCAACAAGGGACAGCAAACCAACCAACTTCTAATAACCATTATCTAAATGGAAACAATTATCAAACTCCAGATTATTCTAAAAACTCTGGTATGGCTGTAATTGACTTTCCTATGCACTGGAATTTTGACGATGCTGGCAATGCTTTCCGTATGAAATCCGAAGACAAATACTACAACGATGCAACATGGAATGTAACTTATGTTCAATCACATGATTATAGCCCAATCGAAGGTCCACAAGACACAACTGTAAGATATAATGCAGGGACAGACGCATGGGCTGAAAATATGACTTTACTTTGGACTTTTAGAGGAATCCCTTGTTTATTTTACGGAGACGAAATTGAATTTAAAAAAGGTGCAACAATTGACAAAGGACCAAGCCTTGCACTTGAAGAATCAGGCAGAGCGTATTTTGGTAAAAATATAGAAGGAACTGTATCTGTTACAGATTTTGCAACATACACAGGGGCTACTGGTGCTATGGCAACAACTTTGAATCATCCATTAGCAAAACATCTTCAAAGATTAAATAAAATCAGAAGAGCAATACCAGCGTTACAAAAAGGTCAATATTCAACTGATGGCGTTAGTGGTGGAATGGCATTTAAAAGAAGATTTACAGACACATCTAAAGGAATCGACAGTTTTGTACTCGTAACCATCTCTGGAAGTGCAACATTTACAGGTATCCCTAACGGTACATATAAAGATGCAATTACTGGTGACACTATTACAGTTACAGGCGGAAGCTTAACAGCAAACTGCTCTGGCAAAGGTAATGCAAGAATCTATGTATTAAACGGCTTGGGTAAAATTGGCGAAGATGGGAGTTATTTGAAATAAAATTAAAATTTGATAATTATCTCCCTTATTAAGGGGGAAATTTAGATGTTTTATATTAGTAATAAAAGGTATGGGTGTTGTACTTTGGGGTGCAACACCTTTTTTTTATTTTTAAAATTTGGGGACGGAGGAAGGTCTTGATTATACCAACTATTAACGAATTTTAACGATAGATATTAATTTTTTAAAATCTAAAAAGATATAGCCATTGTACTCCGTAGAATTCTAAATTTTATTTTCTTATAAAGCAATATTTTTCCTCTATTAGTATAAAATAATTAGTCAAATTTTTATAATTAAAAAAAATAGAATTTTTTGGTTTTTTTTATCATATATAAATAAAATTAATTGAATTTAGACAATTTAATTGATTTTTAGTATATTTTGAACATTATGTTAATTTAAAATTAATTTATAGATAAATTTGTATGTAACTCATTGACATTAAAACATTTTTTCATATAATGTATCTATTACAGTTTAAAAATATAAATATCGAATTAAAATTTTAACTTTGATTTTACCGCAGAGGACATGAGAATACTGAGTTAGATAAAGAAAAATTCTTTATTATACACAAATTTTTTCCGCTGTCTAGGTGGTTTTATGATTTATTTTTTTAAATCGAAATTTAGATTAAAAATTATTTTAATAAAGGGGATATTATGGCAGATTTTTCTTGTTATATTGGCATTAAAAATAATACATCTAATGCTATTAATCTAGTTGAAAAAAATAATTCGTGGGGATATTGGGATCAAGAACCACCAGCAAACATTGTCTCAAATGACAAAAAAACTTTTCATCTAAAGGATAAATTTGGTCCTGCTGGGACAGAAGGCTTTGTAAGTTATTCGATAACTGATAAAAAAGGTAATCAAGGGACAGTCAAGTTATATTTTACTGACCCTACTACTGGCGATAATAAAGTCTCATATAGTTGGATTTCTTCAAATGTACCAGAAATTGATGTGAATATTACTGCTCATTCTACTGATAATCCAGAGGTTGATGGTTATGTTCAACCAAGTGGTCATCCTATTTATGTTGATTTTACAATTTCTAATAAAACTATAGTAGAAAAAAGTAAAATAGTAGTACTTAGTGATGTTCATATTGGTACTAATTATGTTTCAAATTGGTATCAAGATTCATTTCACCAAAATTATTTAAAAAGAGTATTACAATATGTTATTGACAATGCTTTAGAAATAAAAGAATTAGTTTTACTTGGAGACATTGTTGATTTTTGGACTTTTCCACCTCAAATTGTTCCACCGTCTTTTGATGAGATGATCACTAAGAATCCTGTAATTTTTGGAAAAGATGGAATGTTTAGTAAAGTTCTTGATGCTCTTAATGGAAATGTTACTTATGTATTGGGTAATCACGACATGGGATTAACACAAGAAGACCTTAATAAAATACCAAATCCAAATTACAAAATAAAATTTTGTCAAGATATTATGTATTATCCTCTTGGTAATGATAAGAGTATAGCCTTAGGTCATGGAAATTATTTTACAATTTTCAATCAACAATACCTTGCCCCACAAAATCCGATTATGCCATTGCCAGTAGGGCATTTTGTAACAAGAAGTATAGCTTATAAAGTAGCTAAAGACCTTCAAGGTACAGGCAAAACAGCAGCTGATTTAGAAAAATCCGGAGAGCCAAATGGTATTATATTAGCTATTATTAAAGAGATTTCTCCATATTTAATTGGAGGTAAAAGTATAGCTGATTTTTCTCTTTCTCAAACTCTTTTAAAAGTTATAGCAGATGCAACTGGTGTACAAGAAAATCAAGTATTTAAAATTTCTATTAATAAAACAGTAAAAGATGTAACTTTAAAAGAAGCTTTAGAAATCTATGATAATCTATTTACTGAATGGGCTATAAAATATGGTCTTCTTTATGCTTTCAAATCTATAATGGCTGACGGGGATGGTTCATATATGGGTTGGTTTGCTCAAAAGAATGCTTTTGAAAATAACTCTAAACTTGTTGTAATGGGACATACTCATATTCCTATATCACGACTTGAGCAATCCCTTATTTCTTATTCAAATGTGGGTTTTAATTGTCCTGCAAAACCAGATATTAATAAAAATCAACCTACATTTGGGGTAATTGATATTGCCTCATGTAAGGCAGAGCTCTATAATGTTATTAATGAAGGAAATGATTATAAGATTAAACCTAATACATTAGCAGGAACTACTAAAGTTGTAATATCTCCAACAATGGACTTTTCGTCATATGTTATTATTGATAACTCAAAAGGAAAATCAGACCTTACACTTGAGCACTATTCTAACAACCATGGAGATTATGTTGTTAATCCACCTGCTAAAATAGAATCTGGCAAATCTGCTTGTTTTTGGTTACAAGATTTACCCGGATTAGCAGGTACAGAGGGTTCTGTTATCTATAAGAAAGCAGATAATACACAAATTACATTTAATTATGAATGTCCTTTTAATTATTTGTTTAATAATAAATGTTCTAGTGATGGTGCTGATTTTTATACAAAGAGTGGAGATAAAGATTGGGGTGTGCTAAATCATATTGAAGGTGGAGGTCACCCATTTTTTGTAAAATTTATTGTTAGATAGTAATTACTGAATAAGTCATTAAAAAACGTTACAAACATACTTTTTAAAGAAAAATTGTGATAGTCGTAATATTTTCCACATTAAACGAGTGTTAATTTTCAAAAAGTATGCTTGTTGCGTTAAATAATGATATTTGGGTAGATTGTAGTAAAATACTGAAAAAAATTAACAAAAAAAATTCTAAAGAATTCTTTATGTTTTTTCTGCTCGATTATTTCTAATAAAGATGTTGATTCTTTCTATAAGTGATTCGTCATTCAATGTCCATACAACAATTCGTTCAGGAATGTCAGTTCTTGAGTGAGATATTTTTACACCTTTTTTCATGGTTTTATAAAACATCGAAACATCCGTTATTTGATCGTAGTTCAATATAATTCGATTTCTTAAATTAACAATAACAACAAATTCATCATAAAATGCTATTCTTACAAAAGGAAATGTACTGTTTGATGAGCCTATCCACCCACCGCATGTTTCTTTATACAAAGCATCTCTTACTAACTCTACATCTACGGGTTTCTGAGTTTTGATGTATATAGAGATAAAAATTATTATTACTGTTGGAAATATAATTATAGGGAAAAAAACAATTATATTCTCTATGCCTATACTCATAAGATTTTCTCCTTTTTAATATGTAAACCTTAAATAACTTATCAATCATTACGAAAACTATTTAAGGTGAATGACTGTCGTATAAAAATTTTTTCTTCTCCATTGATCCAAAGACGAATCGGAATTTGATCAATATATGTACACTCAATAGTGCAATATAATTTATTCAAACATGTTCTTTTTATCTTATCAACAACCACCTGATTACTCCTTGGAAGAAAACAGATAAATTGTATCTTATTGTTATCTGATGAAGTATCATTTATAGTAAAGATAAGACCATGGAAAAGGTCGCTTTTAAAACTGTATTGGTAGAGTTCTGGATTATCTTTTGGAATACTCATAACATCTTCCAGTTTAGGATATGTCCAATCGTAAAATTGTAGATTGGAAAGTTTATATTTTTTATTCTCACCTTTACTGAAATCATTGTTTTTTAATTTTTCATAAAATAATAAATTATCATTATTATTATCAAAACATCCTGATAAAAAAAGCATTATAAAAGACAATCCACAAATAACAAATGAATTACCTCTTTTCATTTTTATATCCTTTTATACTTGGTCATAATAAATATAATTCATAAAACTAAATAATTCAATCTTAAAATGTATTAATTTATATTTAGAAAAGTAATATACCTAATGAACTCTAAATGATAAATAAATTCTATTAAAAAATAGCAATTTAAAAATCAAAATTATTTTCCTTATCGTATTTTCTTCGTGGTTTAACTAATTATTGAGGCGATATTATTCTGATTGTAATTTTAGAAAAGATTATGTGTATCGCTTTTGTTATTAATATTGCTTTTTTTATTGAAAAACTAATCATTAAGTGCTAAAATTACTCATATCAACAACTTTAAGGAGAAATAATGACAAAAAATGTTTTTTTGTTAATTTGGTTTGGTTTATTACTGGTTTTGGGTTGTAGTAATCCAAATATTATAAATCAAGTCCCACAACCAGAGATACAAAAAGGGACAGTTGAGTTTGTTTTTGATGACGGCAAATCAGATTCTATCAACAAATCAATTTTAAGATCTGTGATTACGGACGCTAAGGCAATCATTGTTACAATTAAAGATAGTAGCAATCAAACGGTTTACGATAAAAAAAAGTTAAATTTATTTACTATGAATGGTAAATTTATAAGTGAGCCTCTATCTCTAATAGTTGGCACTTATAGTTTGGTAGAATACCTTGTAGTTGACACAAATGACAATGTTATTTTTGCAACACCTTTGGCAGGTTCATCAAAAGCGTATCTTGTCAAAAATCCACTACCAATAACATTCACAGTTGCTAAAGATAAATCGGTAAAATTAATACCAGAGATTTTGGACACAGCAAACTTTACACCAACCGATTTTGGTTATGCTTCGTTTAGTTTTAAAGTTGTAAAAACTTTAGACTTTTTACTTGGCGTTTTTGCTTACGATGATTTTGAAGAAAACTTTATCTTAACAACTGCAAGTATCCAGATAAAAGGTGATGATAATGTAATCTACACATCAGCACTTGAGGCAAAAACAAATGTTATAACAACAAATGATGACTATGCAAATTATGAAATCATAATAACAAAATCTGGATACAAAAATTATTCAAAAACAGTAACAAACGCTGAGTTAAAAGGGTTTGCGGATAAGCCGTTGGTGGTTGTTTTGGAAAAAGATATTGAAATTAATTTTAATAATTATGAAGTAAAAGATATAATAAATACTGGTAGTAGAATTATGGCAACAAAAGTATATGGAAAATATTTCTATGTTCTTGATGGATTTAGAGGACTTAAAATATATGATATAACAGACACTTCTAATCCAATATTTTTAAAAGAACTAAATTTTTATTCTGGTTCTTATTTTGATATAAATAATAATTATTTATACATTCTTTATAATTATCAGAAAGATATAGAAGTATTTGATATTTCTAATCCAGTAAATCCAATTTTTTTATCTACAATTCCGAATACAAAATATATTTATAAAATTGCTTTCAAAAACAATTATATATACGGAGCTGATTTACAAAAAGGAGTAATTATTATTGATGCAACAAATCCTTTGAATGCGACTATTGTTAAAGAAATACTTATAACTCAAGGAAGAAGAAATTTAATTATTAAAGATAATTATTTATTTACATCTAATCAGTATGAATCACTAAGAATATTTGATATAACAGACCCTTTAAATTCTTTTGAGATAAAAGCAATGCCATTTACAAGTGATTTTATATATGATTTAACAATAAATAATAGTTACCTTTATATTTCAAGTTTAAGTTCAGTTTATATACTAGACATAAATGACATTCAAAATCCTATTATATTAAAAAAATTATCAACAGGTTCTTATTCTACTAAAATTTATGAAAATTATATGTTTCTTGCTAATACATCTACATTTAACATGTATGATAAAACAAATATAGATAATATATCTTTAGTAAGTAGCTTTGGTTCTGCCGACTTTGCACATTCAACAGAAATAATAAATTCAAATTTAGTCTATTTTATTGATATAGAAGGAGGTATATTAGTTACTGATATTTCAGACAAATCTACACCTAAATTAATTAAAATGATAAAAACTTCTGGCTGTACTTCGAACTTTTCTATTAAGGATAATTATCTTTATGTTGCTGATAATGGAAGTGGTTTTCAAATATTTGATATTACTAATATTGACAATCCAGTAATAACAGCTAATCTATTTAATCAATTTGATGGTTCTGATGTATATATAAAAGATTCTTATGCTTATGTATCAGCGTTTAATAAAGGTATAAAAATATTTGATATTAGTAATAAACTTCTTCCCCAAACAGTAGCTAGTATAGAGGCAAAAAATTATTCTGCTAGATCTATTACAGGAAAAGATAATTTTATTTATTTTTTAGATAGTTCAAATATGTGTATTTATGATATTTCAACTCCTTCTAATCCAATAATTATAAGCACATTAAAGCTTAATAGTACAGGAAATCAAATTTGTATAAAAGATAATTATATTTATATTGCAAATGCAGGTGAGGGACTTGTAATTGTAGATATATCAGATAATTCTAACCCTAAAATAGTAAATTCAATAAAAATTACAGGTTCATGCTATTCTGTTGCAATTAAAGATAATTATGCTTATCTTGCAGACTATCAAAATGGTTTAAAGATAGTGGATATTTCAAACATAGCGAGTCTATCAATAGTGAAAAGTATTATTTATAATGGAGGAAAGAGTGTTTCTATAAATGGAAATTATGCATTCTTTGCTTCCAATGATGAAGCAAAAATTATAGACATATCAAATCCTCTTAATGCAAATACGATAAAGACAATACCAGTAAAAGAAACTTATGGGGCAATAAAATTTTATAACGACCATTTATTGGTTGGTACAGCTGGTGGTTTAGTTATGATACACGAATAAAATAAATTACAAAATAAAATGTAAGGGTTGAAAATCTTTCAATCCTTACAATATTTTTTTATAAAAATTGTCAATTCAAAAATATTTAATTCAAGCTTCAAATTAATTATGAATTTCTTCCATATTTGTTATATAATTTATAATAAGAAACGATATATTCTAAAAAGAGTTTCTGGGAGAAGTTTGTGAGAAAGATTTTTTTTCTTCTATTATATATATTTTTGGCGATAGGTGTTTTTGGGGCAACTGCTAACTGGACTGGTTTAGGTGGCGATGGACTTTGGAGTACCCTCGCTAATTGGGATGCATCTCCGAGCGGGAAGGATATAGTTATCAATGGTGTTTTTAATGTTACTATGGATGTTAATGAAACTATTGATAGTTTAACTATAAATGGTGGAGCAACTCTTAATTTTACCAATGACATGCTAATAAGTGGAGGCGGAACAAATAATTTAGTATTAACTAATGGTACTATAAACCTTAATGACAAGACTTTAAGTATATCTAATAATTTTACTATAAATACGGGTTGTACTTTTACTGCTACTACTGGAATAGTAAATCTTAATGGAATTGGTGCAAATTTTACTGTAAATGCTGGTTCTACTTTTACATCTGGTAATAGCACTATAAATTTTAATGCGAATAATATTATTTTTACTCCAAATGGAAAAACTTTTAATGATCTAAATTTTAATAACAATACAACTATTGCTACTGGAACAGTAGATTCTTTAACAGCAAATGGAAATTTTGTAATAACTGCTGGTACTCTTCAATCTGGGTCTTGCGGTATAATATTAAAAAAAGATTTTACAAATAATAGTAGTTTTACTACAACTACGGGTAGTCTAACTTTTAGTGGTAATGTGGCTCAAAATTTTAATCCAAACAGCTCTAATTACAATAACATAATTCTAAATACTACTGATACAGTAACACAAACAAATGCAATAGGAAACATCGCAAATCTTACAATAACAGCAGGGACTTACAATCTTAATGGGCAAAATGCTGGAACAATTACAACAATGTCAAATAATGGAGTTTTTGAGCTAAATGGTGGAGAAACTATTACTATTACTAACAAAGATACAGATAGTGGTATTGTTAGATACAAAAATACGGCAACAATTGATGCTACTAAAATGGGCAATACTTTTTGGAATCTCGAAATTGATAGTGGGGTAAATACTGTAAGTCTTGGCACTGATATAACAGTAAATAATGATTTAACTATAACAAGTGGTATATTATCGGCAGGAACAAGAGCAATAAATATAAACGGCAATTTTACCAATAATGCAGGTGCTGGCGGGTTTTCGTGTGGAACTGGGGCTATTAATTTTAATGAGACTCTCTCTGCAACAAAAACATTAAAATCTGGTGGATCAACAGTATATAATGTTACTATAAACAAATCATCTGGTGGGACAGTACAATTAAGCGATACCATAACTCAAAATGCAGCTGGACTTTTAACAATGACTGCAGGGACTCTTGATCTTATGGCTAACACTTTTACTTTGGGCTTGCAACCTACACTGACTGCAGGTCAAATAAATGTAAATACTGGTAGTCTTGATGGCTCTGTCAATAGCAGAAATATTAATATAGCAAATGTTGGTTTTACTTTAGCAAATACTTCTGGGACTATAAAATGCGTTGATTTTTCTCTATCAAACGGTACTGTAAATCCTGGTACTGGGACTATTACAGCCTCTGGGAATGTTGTAGTATCTGGTGGTACTTATAATACTGGAACAGTTTCTACAATAGAAATGACTGGCGGTGGCACTTCGATTAATTCGAGTTTGCAATTAAGTTCGTTAAAGGTAAATTCGGCTGGTACTGTTAGCATATCGACTAATAATCTTAACCTAAAAGATAATCTTCAAATAACAAGTGGCACTTTTGCTACTGGTGATAATCAGTTACAAGTTGGAGGAACAGCGACTATAGATGATACTCTTGATTGTAGCGGACAAGCGACGGGCGGTAAAAATACTACGGTTACTGGAAATACAACAGGTACTGGGACTTTAACTGGTGGTGGGCAAACTATAACTTTAAGTAATATAACTTTAGGTACTCTAACTGGTGGGGCAGGTGCAATAAATATATCTGGTAATACAAGTTTAACTAATTTGAATGGTGGGAATGGTGCGATAGATGTAAATGGTAGTCTTAGTGCTACAACTTTTACAGAAGGTGCAGGGAACACTAATATTGGTGGTGCTTTTACAGTTACTACTTTTACAAATGCTGGGGGAACATTGATTTTTGATACAACAGCTGGGGCTAATATTAACTCAAATAATCAAAATCTTGGAGTTATTGAAATATTGGCAAACAAAACTCTTACGAGTTCTTTGACTTGCAGTAGTTTAACTATAAATGCAAGTACTCTAACAACTGGTAATAATGCTTTGACTGTCAATGGAAATATATCACAAGTAGGAGCAGGTAATTTAACTTGTGGAAATCAAGCTATTAATGTAACTGGTGATGTTAGTTTGACTGGTTTGACAGGTAGTGCTGGTGCGATAGATGTCAATGGTAATCTTAGTTTAACAACTTTCACAGAAGGTGCAGGGAACACTAATATTGGTGGTGCTTTTACAGTTACTACTTTTACAGATAATGCAACAGGAAGTCTTATTTTTGATACAAATGCTGGTTCTACAATAACATCTAATTCTCAAAATCTTGGGAATATTCAAATTTCAGAAAATAAACAATTAGCAGATACGCTAAATTGTAATAATTTAACTATTGATAATACAAAAACTTTAGATGGTAATAATCAAGATATTAATCTAAATGGAAGTTGGACAAATAACGCTGGGGCAACAGGTTTTACAACTGTAACAGGGACTGTAACATTTTTACCGACAAATGCTTCTATTAATATAACTGGTGATAATAATTTTAATAATCTTACAATTGATATTACGAGTCTTGGTTCTGCAAAAACAATTAATTTTGAAGCATTAAAAACTCAAACCGTTGGCGGTAATCTTATTTTAACAGGAAATTCCACAAAAATTTTAACTTTGACAAGTACAAATACATGGAATCTTTCTGCTCCAATACCTGCAAATCAAACAGTTAATTATGTAAATGTTAGTTATGGAGATGCCTTAGCAAATGATATAAGTGCAAGTTTTAGTAAAAATGGTGGCAATAATGATAATCTTGGAGGAAGTCCTCATTGGGTATTTCCAATAAATAGTTTAGTGTGGAAAGCTACAGCAATAAATATTAATTGGAATGATGGAACTAACTGGGATTTGGGATTTTCACCAAATGATGGGGATAATGTAACAATAGACCCAGCAGCAAATAATCCAACAATAAATATAGCAACAGTAATTTTGAATAATCTAACAATAAATGCAACTGTTGGGGGTTTTGGACAATTAAGTACTGGCAATAACACTTTAACAGTTAATGGTAATTTAACTATAAATAATAATGGTACAAACTATGGGACTCTAAGAATATACGATCCTTCTAAATTTACTGCTAATACAGTTGCTTCTAATACAGGTACAATAGAATATTATGGAGTTGTTACACAACCTATTGATTATACGACTTATCAAAATTTAGTAATATCAGGTGCTGGTGGTTCTTTTTCACTTGCAGGGGTAACAACAGTAAATGGTTTTTTAACTGTGAGTGCTGGGACTTTGGATGCTTCTACAAATAACATATCTGTTGCTTCTGATGTGACTATAAATGGAGGCACATTAAATGCAACAGGAAGAACTGTAAATGTATCTGGCAATTGGACTCATTCATCTGGAACTTTTACAAACGCAAGTTCAACTGTTATTTTTGATGGTGCTATCGCATCCGTTAATGTTAGTGCAGAAACTTTTAATAACCTTACATTAGCTAAGCTAGATAATACAAAAGTAATAAATGCAACTGGTATATGGACAGTAAATGGAACTCTTACTTTGACAAACTGTCAATTTGTACCAGGTAATTTTACACATGTCATAAAATCAAGTTGGGATGATTCTGCGATTATTTTTCAAGCAACAACTGGAACTATAAGTTTTACAACAAATTCTTTAAACATAACAAACGGGGCAACAAATTATTTTTATAATTTTGATATTAGCGTTGGCGGTGCAAATACAGCAACTTTAAAAAGTAATATAAATATCAACGGAAATCTATCTATAACTACTGGAACTTTGGATGCTTTTGATGCAGTTGGTAGAACAATTAATCTAAAAGGAACTTGGACTAATGCCAGTACTTTTACAAATACATCTTCTACTGTTAAATTTATAGGTAGCTCAGGAGGAAATCAAGATATTACAACTGGTGGTATAGTTGCGGGTAAAAGATTTAATAATATAGAAATAGCAACAACAGGTGGTACAATAGTAAGGTTATTAAGTAGTTTGCAACAAGATGCAGGAGGTGTTTTAACAATGACTTCTGGTACTCTTAATTTGAATGCAAATACTTTCTATCTTGGAAGCAATTTTTCTATGTCTGCTGGAACATTAACAATTGGAACAGGTACTTTTAATGGTTTTGATGGAACGGCAACCTATTATGATATAACTTTTGATACAGGCTCAACTGTAACTCATAACACTGGGACTCTTAGGGGTAAAAATATTTCAATTTTAAATGCCGCTTCTTATACTGTATCATCAGTAAATTCAGCATTCTCTGTTTATGGTGATTTTATTCTTAATAATTTAGCTTCTTGGACTGCTAATAGAGGCAATATTACAATGAATGGTAATCCATCAAATATTAGTTGTGCTAAAGCGATAAATAATTTTGCTTTATCAAGTACTGCTTCTGTTTCACAAAATTTGGATTTAACAGTAAACGGGACTTTTACTGCAAATAATGGAACTACTTTTAATATGAATAATTTTAATTTATCAGTAAACGGAGCATTTACATTAAATAATGCTTCTACTTTCACAAAAGGAACTGCAACTTTAAGTCTTGTTGGAGTATTAAATCTAACAGATAGCAATATAGCAATAAAACAAGATTTGGGGGCTGTTTCTATAGCGACTGCTGGCAATGTGACAATGGCATCTGATATTTCCATGACTTCTCTTACTATAAGTGGAGGACGAACATTAAATGTTGGTAACAACTCTTTAACTGTCTCAGGAGATATTTCTAACTCTGGAATTATAAATGTGAATGGGATGACTGCTGGTAAAAATATAAATGTTGGTGGAAATTTTTCTTGTGGTACTTTTACAAAAGGAACTGGTGTAGGAACTATTGTTTTTAATGGGGCAGGTGCTGCCTCTCAATCTTTTACACCAAATAGTCAAAGTTATATAAATGTTATAGTTTCAAATGCTAATGGAACTCCAACAGTAACAATGACAGGCACAGCAACAATGGACAATCTTACAATTGATGCAACAACAACATTCCAACTTGACGGGACAGGGGCTATTTGTACACTAAATATAAATAATACAAAAACAGTTGCAAATAGTGGAGTATTTAAGGTTTTTAATAGTACAAACAATGTAACTTTACAAGGCAGTGGTGGAACTGCAAATTTTACAGGGACAGACATAGATTATAATAGTAAAAAAATATATTTAAATGCAATAAACTATTCTCCAACAGTTGATTTAAATAATTTAGAAACAATTCAGCTATCTGGTACTTGTTCATTTACTACGATAAATATAATTGCTGGTGGTACTTTTATAGATGGAGGACAGACATTTAACATAAGTGGTAACTGGTCTAATGCTGGGACTGCAACTCTAACAGGGACTGTTAATTTTAATGGTGTGGCACAAGATATAACAAGCGGTGGAACAGGAGCTACAAAACAATTTAATATTTTAAATCACAATGGAACAGGAACTTTAAGGATTTTGGTAAATGATATTTATATAAAAAGTAATTTTACCAATAGTTCTAATTCATTCAATCTCAATTCTTTTAATATGACAGTAGTTGGTACATTTAATATTACTGGTGGAACTTTTGATGCCTCAACTGGAACACCAACTATTTATGTTGGCGGTAATTGGAGTAAAAGTGGTGGTGGAGTTTTTACATACGGAACATCTACTGTTGATTTTAATGTAACTGGTGGTAATATAACAAATGCAGAAACATTCTATCATCTAAAAACAACTGTTGGGTCTCATAGTGCCACAGCTGGAAATATTTCAGTTTTAGGTGATTTATCATTAAGTAATGGAACGACATTAACATTAACAAATGCTTATACTTTAACTGTAACAGGAAATACAGATAATTATGGAACAATAACTTCTGGAGTTGGTACAGGTACTCAGACTTATAACGGAACTTTTACAAATCAAAATTCTGGTACTGTAACTGGTGGAAGTGGTGTAACTGCTGGAGTAATAACATTTAATAATAATGTGGTTTCTACTGGGATTATAAATTGTGGAAATAGTGGCAATGGAAATGATGGATTAGTTTTTAATGGAACTGCTACTTTTAGTTTGGGCTCTTTAGTTGGGAATGCAACAACTACTCCTAATATAAGATTTACTGGTACTTCTATAGATTTTACAGGGCTTACTACATTAACACAAAATAGCAATTTAATAATTTTTAGTGGTGCAAATAATCAGGATTTTAATAGTGGAACTAAAACTTTTCAAGATATTCAAATTAATAAAACGAGCAACACTGTTACATTAAAAACCAATAATTTAACTTTAACTGGTAGTTTAACTATAACTGCTGGGACATTAAGTGCTAATGATGGTGGTACAGGAAGAACAATAACCTTAGGTGGAAGTTGGTCAAATTCGGCAACATTCACTCATGGTAATTCTTCAGTAATATTTAATGGAACTGTTAATCAAACATTTACACCAGGTGCATCTAATTACTATAATATTCAAATAAATAATACTGGGGGTGTTGGTTCTAAAACAGTTCAAGTATCTGGCGGAGATGTAACTCAATCAACTAATGGCGTCTTGACTTTAACATCTGGAATTCTTGATTTAAATACAAGAATATGGAATTTGGGAGCAAATTATTCTCAAGCCTCTGCCTCTGGGACTTTAGCAATTGGTACTGGAACTTTTAATGGTTTTGATGGGATTAGTTATTATGATTTGAGTTTTAGTAATGGGACTGTAACTCATGGAACTGGTATTCTTACAGGAAAAAATATATCAATTACAGCAGGAACTTATACTTGTGCTGGAGCATCAGTTATAAATGTCAATGGAAATTTTACTTTAACGACTCCATGGACGAGAGCATCTTCTACTATATATATGAAAGATACTGGAACTATAAACTCAAGCCAACAAATAACTAACCTTGATATAAGTCCAACTTCTGCAAAAACTGTTACTATTAATACAAATAGTCTAAATATACAAGGCACGCTAAATATAAATTCAAATGGAACATTAGACTTTCAAGCAGCATCAAGTCTCACACTCTATATAAATGGAACTACAACAAATAGAAAATTAATTGATGGGACAAATACATCTGGCTTAATTACTTTTAATGGAGCACTTGATTCTACAACATCTGGAGTGGTTACAGCAGGAAGTGGTGGAATTCTTTGTAATGGGACTGCTAATTTTACTACTGGTACTCTAAACGGTTATAGTGGAGCAGGCAATCCTAATCTTACTTTTAACAGTAGTTTAACTTTTGGGACATTTACTCACAATAACGATAAACTTATAGTAAATGGTGGAACTTTTACTACAAATAATCAGCAAGTTTATAATCTGGATATAACTACTGGAGCAGTTACTTTATCTGGAACTTTAAATGTCGAAGGAACACTTAATATCCCAAGCGGGTCTTTAGTATCTGGTGCAAATGCGATAAATATTGGAAAAGATGGGGTTACTCCAAGTGATTTTACTATAAGTGGAACAGGTAGTTTTACTTATGCTGCTGGTCAAACAATTACTTTTATTGGCAATCAGACACAAAATTTTAGTTCTACCATTACTAATTTTAATAATATTGTAATTAATAAAACAAATCCTACTGATACTTTAACTATTCCAAATACATCTGGGGATATTACAGTAAATGGAAGTTTAACGGTAACAAGTGGGATTTTAATTCAAAATAGAACTTTAACTTTAGCAAATACTGGTAATCTACTAAATTGTGTTGGTATAGCTTTAAATGGAACATGGAGAAATAATACAGGTTCGACAAATTGTAATATAACATTAGGTGGAACAGCAACTAATGGTAATGTAAACAACTTAGGAACAATAACTTTTGATGGTGGTGTTGGTAAAAATTTACAAATACGAAGTAGTGTTGTAGGAAGACAAAGAGATTGGAATGGCTCTGGAAGTTTTACAGTAGGTTATGTAGATGTTCAGGATCAAACATGTATTTCTGGAACTCCTGCGATGATTTTATGTCAGGATGGAAAACCAGGCATTGACTCAGGAGATAATATAAACTGGTTTTTGGGTTCTGATACTGTTACATTAAGCGGAAGTGTGTATATTGCTGACGAATTAACAAAAATTGGGGCTTCCGAAAATCTAACTATTGTTGTATCAAAATCTGCAACCGTTAGATCAGTATTTAATATATCAACTGATGCTGCTGGTGACTACTCAAGAAATAAAATACCAATGTCAGCAGGCGATGTAATTATGGTATATGAAAACGGAGCAAGTCAACTTGCTTCTACTGTATCGATAGCAAGTGGAGCAAGTATAGCTTCTTATAATCTTTACAGAAGTCATGTAATAATCAGAAACGATAATGGTGGTTATACAACAAATACCAATCTTGACCAGATGGTAAATTTAGCACCAGCATTATCAGGAAATTATAGATTTACAGTTGTAAATGCTACAAAAAGTTTGACTTTAACAAGCGGGTATGAATTGTATATCTGGAATAATGGTAATCTCACAACTGGATATTCACCTGATGGAGATGTTACGACTCAAGGTGTCGGTGGAAATATAGATATAAGAGGTGCTTTAATTGATAATGCAAAAATTTTAACTATATCTGGAAATTGGGATAATATAGGTGGAAAAGTAACTCTAACAGGCACTGCTATTTTTAACGGAGCAGCACAGACTATAAATGCTGGAGGGATTACATCTGATAAACAATTTAAAAACTTAACTCATCATTCATCTGCAACTGGCTCTTTAAGTTTGACTTCAACAGATATGAGAGTTGATAATACATTCTTAAATGACGGTAATAATTTTAATATGAATTCTCTTAATATGAATGTCGGTGGAAATTTTACAATATCAGCAGGCACTACATTTACAAAAGGTGGTGTTGGAAATACATTAACATTTGACGGCACTGGAAGTTTTACTTTTAGAGACAGTGCTGGCAGTCAAAATGTTGGGAATGTAATTATCAATTCAACAGAGACACTGAGTATATATAATACAGTAGCTACAACGATGACAGTTGATAACCTACAAATAGACGGAACTTTGACAACAAATAGTATGAATATTGATTGTTATGGAAATTTCACAAATAATAACACATTTAATTGTGGTACAGGAACGGCAACAGTAAGCTTTTTGGGAAATACAGCTGCTACATATACGCTAAAATCAAATGGAAACAGTTTTCATCATGTAACAATAAATAAAACAGCTGCATCAAATACAGGAATAGTTCAACTGAATACCAATAATCTCACACAGATTACAAGTGGTATTTTAACAATGACTTCAGGTACTCTTGATTTGAATGGAAAAATATGGACTTTAGATTCTAATCTTAATTTAACAGGCGGATCGACTGGATTGGTTGCAATAGGAACAGGTACTCTTGACGGAGGCTCGTCTTACAGTATTACTGTATCAACTGGTTCAATAACTCATGGAACAGGGACTTTAAATGCAACAAATTTAACAATCAGTAATACTTACACATGCTCTGGAAATTCTATCATAAATCTTAATGGCAATCTTAATATCAGTGGTGCTGGATGGACTGCTTCAACATCTAAAATTAATTTTAATACAGTTGCAACTATAACTACAAATCAAAATTTGTATAATGTAGAAATAAAAGCAGGCGGAGGAAACACAGTAACTTTATTATCAAATGTAACTCAAACAAATCCGAGCATTCTTACAATGACAAGCGGAACTCTTAAACTTTATAATGGTGTTACTCCTTACATCTGGACTCTTGGTAATAATTTTACCATGTCTAACGGGATATTGGATATAGGAATAGGAACATTTACTGGTTTGACTTCTTATGATATTACATTTTCTTCGGGTACGGTTTATCTTGGAACTTCGACTCCTTCAGCAGGAACTTTAACTGGTAAAACTATATCAATAACTGGAAATGTAAATTATACGAATTATTCGACATCTCAAATAAATTGTAACCAAAATTTTTTACTTGATACAACAGGGACATGGGTTGAAGCATCGTCAAAATTAAATATGCTTTCTGTTAATGATTCTACTATAAGTGTTACGGCAGGAAAAAATTTATATGATGTAACGATAAATTGTGGTGCTGCAAAAACTGTCGGATTATTGTCAAATGTAACTCAAACTATTGGTGGAACTTTGACTTTTACTGCTGGCTATCTTTCTCTTGCGGGATACACATGGATATTGGGAAATAATTTAACTTTAACATCTGGTTGTTATATAAATGTGGGAACAGGACATTTAAACGGCAATAATGGAGCAAATTATTATAATATAACTGTAAATTCTAATACAAATAATGGTATTGAGGTTGGTGTAGGGGTAACTGCTGGAACTTTAACATCAAATACTCTAACGATAGGTGCTGGTGGAAAAGTACAGTGCAATGGAACTGGTGCAACGCAATTAAATATTTATGGTAATTTCACCAATAATCAAGGGGCTTTAGGATTTGTAAGTGCCAATTCTTCTGTTAATTTTTTGGGTGCTGCAGCTACAACCTATACAGTTCTTTCTGGGACTTGCCATTTTTATAAAATGAGTGTGAATACAAATGGTCCTGGAACTCTCCAGATGAATGATGCTCTTGCAGTAGATAATATTCTTACAATGACAGCTGCTACAACGGCTACTTTAGATTTAAATACTTTTGGATTAACAATAGGTGCATCTCCTTCACTAAACAGTGGTACGATAAATTTAAAAAGCCAAACTCTTACTGCAACAGGAATTGCGATTATAGACAATGGTACTACCATAATAGGAAACGGAACGGCAGCTATTATAAATTGCGGTGATTTTACACTTACTACTGGAACGATAAATAATATTGGTGGAACAAGTGGCATTACTCTTAATTGTGCTAAATTTTCGATTAATGGAGCTGGTACTTATTATGCTAATAATTCAACAATAACTGCGACAGATAATATTTCAATTACAAACGGAACTTTTTATGCGAAAACTTCTACGATAAATGCAAAAGCAAATGTAAGTATAACAGGTGGAACTTATGATATATCAGCAGGACCTTCGTTAATTGATATTAATGGGGCAACTCCTACTCAACATATAGATTCTACTAAGATTTTGAGTAATCTAACGATTAATGATGATGCTGATATTATAAATAATCTTATATCGATTGATGGAAATTTAGTTGTTTCAAACACTAAGACTCTTACTCTAACAGGTAGTAATGATTTTACAATTAATAATACAGGGGACGGAACAATTGCAGGGACTTTAACAACTGGTGCTGCAAATTTTATTTGTAAGAGAGACCTTACTATTAACGCTACTGGAAAGGTAGAAACAACTGGAACAGGATATGTTGACATTACTGGCAATCTTTCAAATAGTGGTAAATTATTAAGTTCTGATTTGGGGGCAACTGCTGGTTATATAAAAGTTAGTGGAAATACAACTAATAGTGATACTATATCGACTGCCAATTCTGATATTACTCTTACAGGGACAATCAGTAATTCTGGAACAATAACTTGTGGTAAAAATTATTCTTCTGGCGGAACTTTGGTTGCTAATACTGGTACAATAACTGGTGGTAGTGGAACTACAACTTTTACAGGAAATGTTACTAATAACGGAGTTGGCTCAATCACTGGCGGAAACGGATTAACAACATTTAACGGAACATATTCTGGAACAGGTAAGGTTACTTCTGGAAGCGGTGGTTTATTATTTATAAGCTCAGCAAGTTTTTCGGGTGGAACTCTTGTAGGTTGTACGACATCTGATCCTACTCTTCAATTTAGGAATGGTTTGATTTTTGGGACATTCACACACAATAACGATACAATTTCCTTTACAACAAACACTCAAAATTTTGATGCAAATAATCAATATGTTTATGATATGCTCGTATCAATTGCACTAACTTTAAACGGAATAGCAGGACATGACCTTCACGTTGATAGAGATATAAATATTACTGGGTCTTTTGATACAGGGATTAATGATTTGTATGTTGGTAGAGATTTTACAAATAGTGGTACTTTTACATACAATACAAGAAAAGTTGAGTTTTATGGGAATGCTGATTCTACAATAAATAATGTAAATTCTCAATTTTACAATTTTGTTGTGAATAAAACTGCTTCATCAAACAGCGTAACAATACCAAATACCGAAAATGATGTAACTATAAATGGAATAATTAATGTTATATCAGGTGTGTTTATTCAGGATAGAAAAGTGACTGTTACAGGGACTGCGACAATAGGTGCAAACGGTGAATGGAGAAATATAGTTGATAACACAAACTCAAATATAACGCTAAATAACACTCTTACTATAAATAGTGGTAAATGGACTGTAACTGCTGGGACAAACACAAAAACAATCACTTTAGCAAACACTGTAACAAATAATAGTGGAACTATCACATTTGATGGTGATGATACAAATAAGACTTTACTTATTAGATCAAGTGTAGGTGGTACTCAAAGAGATTGGCTTGGCAATGGTACTTTTACTGTTGGAGACATAGATGTTCAGGATCAAACAAGGCTTAGTGGTACTCCTTTTGAAATTTTATGTATCGACTCACATCAAGGGATTGACTCTGGCAATAATATCAACTGGTTTGTTGGAGTTGTTGGGGTCGGAGTTCATGGAAGAGTATTCACAGATAGAGGGACAACAGGTGCTAATGCTGTAAATGTAAGAATGATCGTTCATAGGAATGCGACTTCGACAAAATCATATTTTAAGACAACAACAGATGCTTCTGGTAACTATGATTTTAATAAAGTTGCAATGGTTAGCGGTGATCTGATTCACATTCATATTGATAACTCGTCTTTCGTATCTGGTTATAAGGGTGAAACTGTTTCTATTTCGGGTGGGGTAAATATAACGGGATGTGATGTTTACAATACTTATGTTATAGCAAGAGTTGATAATGCTGGCAACATTACAAATGCAAACTTAAACACAGTTTTAGAAGGTGCTAATACAGATATGCAATACACATACTTAGCCCCACATCTTACGATTAATAATAATGTAAACTTTTTTGTGTGGAATGCTTCTAACTTTAACCCATCTGGTAATGTTACAACTCAAGGGACAGGACTTGTAGAAGTAGTTGGAACATTCACACTTGGTAATAATGACTTAACTGACGCTGGCAATCTAATCGTGTCTGGAACTATGAATGATGCTGGCTCTGGTAATATAACAGTGAGTGGCAATACAATTAATTTTACTGGCGGTGGTTTTACGAATGGTACTGGTGTTTTTACCATAAAAGGTGGCAATGTTACTTACACGACAAATAACATAACAAATTTTGGTAATATGGTAATCGATGGTGCTGTTACTACAATGGTAGGAAATTTAAATACAAACACATTCACAATAAACAACACAAAAAGCTTGAATACAAATAATAATAGTCTAACTTTTAATGGAAACGCTGTAATTAATGGTACTCTTAATGCCTCTGGACAGGATAACACAAAAACTACAACTGTAATAAAAGATTTTACTGTTAGTGGAACTGGGGTCTTTACAAAAGGTGCTGGTACTTTAACTTTTGGTGGAATAACTAATTTTACTGATAGTACAACTACTCAAGATTTTGGTCATATATCTATCCTCAATACAGCAACATTGGATTTGGCAACAGTGATTCAAACTGATAACATAACGATAAATGGTAGTGGAAGTTTTAACAATAACGGTAATACAATAACAATTAGTGGTAACTGGTTAAATAATGCAAGTGGTACAGCAACTCTATCTGGCATTATTAATTTTGACGGTGGGACAGACCAAAGTATAACAACAGCAGGAGTTGATGCAAATCATGATTTTGTTAATTTTATTCATTCTGGGAATGCTATTTTAACATTAAACGATAATATTAAAATAACTGGCTATTTTAACAATACAGCTGGAACATTCAATCAAAATGATAAAAATATAACTGTTGCGAGCAATTTTACACTTGCAAGCGGTGGGTTATATAATGAGGGGACTACGGGCGTTGGTATTTTAACCTTTGATGGCACAACAAATATTACAGATAGTAATGCAACAAAACAAGATATTAGTAATGTTGTATTATCTGGAAATGTAACCCAATTATCTGATATAAGAATGTCAACTTTAACTATAAACAATACTTTTAGTTATATAACTGGTAATTTTAGTCTTACTGTTAATGATTTTGTTACAAATAATAGTATCCTAAATGTAAGTTCTCAAAGTAATACAAAATCTACCACAATTGGTGGTAATGTAACTAATATTGGCACATTCACAAGCGGGGACGGTGCAGTATCGATTACTGGCAATGTAACAAGTTCTGGAACATTTACAAGTGCTAATGGGGCTGTATCGATTACTGGTAATGTGACAAATTCTGGGACATTTACAAGTGGAGTTGGGGCTATCTCAATCGCTGGCAGTCTAACTAATACAGGTAGCCTAATCTCTGGCACTGGTAATATTTCTGTTGGTGGGAATGTTGATTTTACCTCTGGCACTTATACTAAAAATACAAATGTGTTTATATTTAATGGTGGGATTGTACAAATATTCACTCCAAATAGTGGGGATTTTGGTAATGTACAAACGTCCACTGCAAATACTGATGTTAGGATGAATGGTATTGCAACAATGGACAATCTAACAATTGATAATCTTACAACATTCGAGCTAAATGGAGGGACAGCAATTTGTACTCTAAATATAAACAATGGTAAAACAATTACAAATAGTGGTAATTTTAAAATTTTTGACAGTACGAATACTGTTACTCTACAAAAAACTGCTGTCGGTGCAAATATAATTTTTACAGGGACAGACATAGACTATAATAACAAAAAAATATATCTAAGCGGAATAGACTATCAAACAAATATAATCTTGGGTACAACCGAAACGATTCAATTAAGCGGTGCTTGTATATTTGACAATTTAACTATAAATGACAAAGGTAGTTTTATAGATGCTGGTAATGCAACTACTTTTAGTGGAAATATAATAATAAATGGTACAGATAGTTTAAACTTTGGTAGTATAAATCTCTCTGGCACAACAAACATTGCTGGCAACTGGCAAAATTCGACAAATGGAGTTGCTTTGATGACTGGGACTATTATTTTTGATGGGGGAGTTCAAACTTTGATATCTGGTGGCACTGATGCAAACCATGATTTTAATATTCTCACCCACGCGGGGACTAACTCACTCACTTTAAACACAAACGATATTAAAATCCTTAGCAATTTTACAAATACCACTGGTGATTTTGTGTTAAATAGTTTGAATATGACGATATTAGGCAACCTAACAATAGGACTTGGTACAACTCTCAATGCTTCAGCTGGTAGTCCAACTATAAATCTTTCTGGCAACTGGACAGATAACGGGACTCTTAATAGCGGAACTTCTTTTGTTATTTTTGATGGAAGTATAACTCAGACTATAAACGCTGAGCCAAATTTTGCAAATCTAATTATAAATAAAAGTGGTGAGTTAGATATTGCTGGTAATATAAAGTGTACCTATTTTGCACTATATAAAGGAGACATTCTTTTTACTGCAAACCAAACTCTATATACCACAGGAAATTTCTTGGCAATTGGTGCTGGGAATATTGATACTAACGCAATAGATGGATGGTCACCAGTAAGGCAAAAAGACCCAACGAGTGGCTACAATGGGACAATCAATTTTGGTGGTTTTTCTCCAACTGTAAGAGTCGATGGTGATTTTTATGTGAATGGAGCAAATCTTAGTGCAACTGCAAACTGGACTCTAACAATTCCAGATAATAATAGCGACTCTGTGAGAAAGGCACGTGCTTATGGTACTATGATAGTTCAATATTCTCAAGCGTCAGTAGGTTGGGTATCGGCAGCCGAATTACCTCCAACAAACCCAACAGATGGCGGCAACAATAACCAATGGGATTTTATTAGAGCAGCGATTTCTTTGGTAGAAAGTGTTGCAGATGATACAATAAGAGTTACTTTTAGTAAACCTATGGAAAACACAGACAATGAAATATGGACTGCTATTACAAGTGGTTTAGTAAAATATAATGGTAATGCAATAGCATTCACTGGCTCATACATTGACTCAGGTTGTGCAACTTCTACTAATGGAACTGGAGATCAACAAGTTATTTATCTGAAAGCACCTCAAACTTGGAATACAGATGCTTCTGGTGACACACTGGGTAACTCTAATAGTACAGATAGAGCGGGCGTTCATAAAACACTTATTCCAAACATAACTTTTAGTAAAGGCACTTTTAGGGACAGACGCAAAAATCAAATATTACCAGTTGCTAATTACTCAAATGTATTAGATAAATGTTCTCCAGTTTTAATTAGTTCGGTTTTGGGGACAGAGGCTGTTAGTCCAGATACATTTAATTATTTGAGACTTACATATTCTGAGCCAATTGTGAGCCCAGCGATTACAACAACCCCAAAAAACAGTAATGATGGTGTAGTTGACCTAAAATCTGGTGGAATCGGTGGTGGACTAACAACTGCTGGGGTTTTTAAAGGATTTGGTAGTACTTCAACTGGCGGAAATGTTGTAACTTATTCTGATAGTGGCACAGGGACATCTGCTGGTAGGGATGACTCAAACACTGTTTATAAAGATAGTGATAGTAGAATATTTACAATTAGACTCGGTGGCAATACCCTAGACGGAGGTTGTGTTAGAGGAACTGTAATCCCTTCTGGTAATTTTAGTCCTTTAACAACATTTGTTGATTATTGTAACAATCCGTTAATTGATATTCTTCCGTATTCTCCAGCAACTTCTTACAAACCTCCTATTACTGGTACTTGGGTTTTGACAGCACCAAATTTTGGAACTCTCGCATCAGATATTACGACAACAGAGAGGACGGGACAAGTCAATGGATTTATTGATAATCTAATTATTAATTTTACAACGCCAGTTCAAATTTATGATAATGAGAATGGTTTTGGCACAAGTACGATAATTTGGGACACAACAATACCAATAGTACAAACAACAACATACACAGCAGAAAATTCAAATTTTTCGATTAATACCATACAAAATAACTTTAATTTGACCTTAAACGAAAATACTTTAGCAAATCCTGCTGGGGATACTGATTCTATCCCTATTCTAACTTATAAAGACACATCTAACTTTAAAATCATTGCAAATAATGGTAGGATAGAGATGCTTGATACTACAAATAAAGTTGCGATGGACAATGCAAATCCTGTTTTAATGGGTGTTGCAACTGACACGGAGAGTATTACACCTTATACAGTAAATAGACTCACGTTTAGATTCTCAGAGCCTATGAATCTTGGGGGTATAACAACTGGCTGGACAAATACTGATGCAGATGTTTTATTGTCAGACGGTGGGCTTGGTGGAGCGATGACTACGGCAAAGACAATCGGTGGTTTTGGAAGTTTTGATGGTGTGTGCAATATCACAACAAACTCAAGTGACGGAGGACAGATAACAAAAGATGCAAATACTCGGATTGTTACTCTTAGACTCGGTTACAACTCACAAAATAACGGGTATCTAAGAGGACCAAGCATTTCTACTCCAACACTAAATATTGGTGCGAATATTTTTTCTCCTTTGACTGATGGTAGTCTAAAAGACTTAACAGGGCTTTCGTTAATAAATACAACAACACCAGTAACTATTAATAATGCGACTCCTTGGGTTGTCAACCACCCTACGATTAACAGTGTAAAAACTCTAAACTCAGATGTTGCGACAGACCCTTACGGAGAAATTGACCATCTTCAAATTGATTTTAGTCTTCCTGTTAGGATTATTGATAATAATACAAATGCAGACTCGCTTGACTGTCTTCCACTCAACAATTTAAATTACACTATTGATAAAGGAGACTTTACACTTGACAATATAGTAACTTTTGATTTTCCTATTTCTGATACTGATAATGCAAGTGATACAGAACTCACTCCAAATTTACCTAACTATGTTTGGAGTGGAAATTCTCATATTATTGCTATAAACGGAAGATTTGAAATTAAAAATAGTTATAGTCCACCTCTTACTCTAGATACAGCAAGACCTCATTTACTTGTTGCAGAGATTGGTAAAGAAACTTTTGGAGTTAATAATTTTAATTATCTAAGGCTAACATTCTCTGAGCCAATTTTAAGCCCAGCTATTATAACGACCCAAAAAAACAGTGACGGCTTAACATCGTTAGCCACAGGTGGAATCGGTGGTGGACTCACGACTGCAGGTTCGTTCAAAGGCTTTGGTAGTTTTGCTACTGGTGGGAATGTTGTAACTTATTCTGATAGTGGCACAGGGACTGCTGCTGGTAGGGATGACTCAAACACTGTTTATAAAGATAATGATACTTATGGTAGAGTATTTACAATTAGACTTGGTGGAAACATCGCAGACGGTGGATGTATTAGAGGAACAGTTCAACCATCTGGAGTTTTTACAGCAGTTACTAATATAGAAGATTTATCTAATAATTTAATCGATATTACATTTACTCCAAATGTTAGCGGTGCTGGGTGGAAACTCGCTACTCCAATTTTTACTGATGCTACAACAGACGAGAGATCGGGGAGGCTCAATGGGTTTATTGATAATGTAATTATAGATTTTAATGAGTCAGTTCAAATTTATGACAATGTTATAGACTTTGGGACAAGTACAGTTATTTGGAATACAACAAATTACACAGTGCAAACAGTAGACCACAATAAATCAAATATTCAAAAAGCATTCAACCTAAACCTTGTAGAAAATACGATTGCAAATCCAGACGGTGACACAGACTCAACACCAATCATAACTTATGACGAAAATTCTAATTTTAAAATTATAGCAAATGATGGTAGAGTCGAAATGCTTAATGGTACAAATAAACTTGCGGTTGATGACTGTAACCCAGTGATTACTGGAGTTCATTTTGGCATTGATGATCCAGTACCAACATTTGACCCATCTCCTTATATTAATAGTTGGGACAAATCTGCTCCAATAGCTGACCCTGGTAGTTCACCAGACTTTGGACTTGGCTCTAGTAGTGAAAAGGTTAGTACTAATGCTCAAAATAATGATGTAAATTTTTCTCCGACAATAAAAACATACCACAATTATATTTTGTTTAAATATTCTGAACCAATAAAAGATTTTGGTAATACTAATGTTGATATATTAGGAGGTGTTCCTATTGATAATACAAATGATGGATATAATTTTACTATTAACCAACATAGTAATCCAAAATTTGGTGACTTTGAAACCAACGCTAATATAGTTGATGTTAAAGGTTTTGGTAAATTTAATGGAGATATTAAAGTTTCCACTGGTTCTAATTTCTTATGTAGAGCAACTGATAGAAACACATATTTACATGTAGCAGGATTTTATGATAAAACAACAGGCAAATTCCAAGGTTTTATTGAGAATGCAGCTTTTGCCAATGTACCAAATTCGTCTGGTATTTATAATTTTACAACTTATGCAAACCCAAATATAGTTGACTACAAAAATCTTAGTGTTGTTGCAAGAGAAGTTAGCGGAAGCCCAGATACAACGATAAATTACATCAAAAATTGGGATGTTAATCCACCAGACTTTAGGTTTATTTCTACTACTACTAATTATAAAGGAGACCCAGAAAGCACTGATGAAGATGGTGTTACAAAAATAACATTAGCAAATGGAGTCGCAGCTGGTAATCCAAATCTTACAGTTTTGGAATTTGCAATGACAGAGGCAATTAGAGACCTAACATCTGATGCTGATTTAACAGGTGCATTTAGTCTTAAATTTTATAGAGATAAAACTGATTTTGATATTATTAAAAATATACATTTTGGTACAGGCGTTAATAGACTTGGAGACCTTATAAATCAATGTACTGGAAATGCAGTAGCAGATGGGGACTCTAATGATCAAGGTTTTGGCGTTGCGTTTGACCAAGTTATAGGAATGACAGACGAAGTTAGGATTAAGTGGAGTTATCAGATACCATACGATCAAGGTAAGATCGATTACAAAAAAATAATTTCTGACCTAAGAGGTAATATCCTTGGTAGTAAACCAGAAAAAATAAGCCTTGAGACTGCACCTCCTTACATAAAAGAAACAAGAGCGGTTGTTGGCTCTAACAAAATGTATGTTGAATTTAATGAGAATGTTTTTACTGGCTCTTCATCTGGACAGCAAGACATTACAACAACTGATTTTGATTATATAGATAATCTTGGTACTAGCATTCAAATAACTGGAATACAAAAACTTGATTCTACAAAATTTATTTTTACTCTAAGTGATGTTTTAGACCAAAATCATATAGCAGAAAATTTTATTTCTCCTAAAATAGGTTTAGTTAAAGATGGTTTAAATAACCTAATAAAAGTAACAATAAATAACCCTGTTTCATTTATAGGTATAAATTTCTTTACAGGTATTATAATGGAAGATTATTTACATCAGGGCGAAGGGTGGAAAGTAACTGATTTTTCGGGTAGTGAAAAAATAAGTATCGAAAGCATAAAAATCACTGCTAATATAAATGTAAATAAATTTGCAGGCTTTAGACCTATTCTTTATTATGATGTTATGGGCGATAAGAATCAATCAAAATTTTGGTATCCAAATAAAAATAGAGAAGCAAGGCTCGTTGTTGGCAGTAACAAAGGTGACAATAACTGGGAATTCGTTATTCCATCAAATGATTTTGAAATAAAAAGTGGTAATGAACTATCGTTTGTATTTAAAATCGGCACTCTGTATTGTTATCTTTCGCCACATAAACTTGATTCTCCAAATTTTACTCCTTATGATGCAAATACATTCTCAGTAAAGTTACAAGATATTAAACTTCAAAATAATAATGTGACGATACTAAACAATGTTATAAACCCAAACAACAACGAGCTAACAAAACTTTTGTACAGGATCGAAAAAGAAGGTCCTGTAAGTATAGTAGTTTATGATCTTGCTGGCGATGTAGTGAAAGTACTAAAACTCGAAGGACAAGCAGCTGGAGACCATATTGTTTCGTGGGATGGTAGAAATGAAAATGGAAAAATTGTTACAAGAGGTGTATATTTTATAAGGGTACGAGCTCCTGGAATTTTTAACCAGATAAGAAAGGTTTTAATAGTAAAATGAAAAATTATATAATTTGTGCTTTGTTTATAATATTTGTTTTTTCTTTTGGCTGTGAATACAAAAGTCCTTTTTCAGATACAACTGATAAAGACTTAATTTCGTCACTCGATTTATCAGCAGACTGGGTCAAAGAAAAAGGGGTCGGAGTAGATTTAACGACAGACGCAAACTCAACTTTAGGCGAACAAATTTACTCTTTGTATTTTATCAACCTCATCTCTAAGTATAGCAATTTTGAAGAAGAAAACACAACTGACATCGGTAATTACTGGAAAACTTCCACCGATAATTTTACTGACCCCGTAAGTCCATCACAAAAACCAGACATATTTATAGTAGAAAATAATACTGGCGTTATGGCTGGCAACAAATATCTACACATAAAACTCCAAAAAAATCCATACCCTCAATATGTGTACTATGAGTTTACACCAGAGGCAACGACAACTTATATATTTAAATTTGACTTTAAAAACCTCGGGACAGGAGCTCTTATTCAAAATAGTTTTGGTAGAAGTGATGTTTCTGCTGACGAGCTGATCCAAGAACTCCAGCCAGAAGGAAGTAGCACAAATATTACAAATATATTATTCCCTGTTACCCCATTTCAGAATGTCCCATATCAAGTTAGGTTTGGATACAAAAACCCATATTCTTTAGCAAAAGTCTTAGAAATTTATATTGATAATGTCGGGCTTTTTGCAGCAAGTAATATAACTTTAACAAAAAATATAAACATTGTTGGTAGCAATGACACAACAAACGATAAAACTGGTAACCTATTTAACGAAGGAGTCTACAAACTAAAAATCTTTGCCAAAAAAGGCACAACAGACAAAATCACCCTAAGACTCGGCACTCGCTATCAAGAATACCAACTAACAACAAACTACCAAGAAATCACACTCGAAGCCCAAATCCTAAAAGAACATAGATTTTTAACAATCCAAATCTTACCAACAGTTGTAGAAGAAACAAAAAGATTCCCCGGTGGGATTTATATTACTAAACCTAAATTGTACTTTTTGCCAAATAAGGCGAAGGCGGATTAGTGGGAAAAAAAACAGAGGGACTGTGCCCTCTGTTGTAATTTGTCGGGAGTAATCCCGAATGGAATGGTTAATGAGTAGGTAGTTAATTACCATAATTTGGTTAAACCACCATCTGTTGCAACATATATTGTATTTCCTGAGACATAAACATCATTAGTATAATTATCACCAAGTCCATTAGCGGTAGTTTTATTAATCCATGTATTACCATTATCAGTTGATATTGATAAACCTACATTTGTTGCTACATATATTGCACATCCTACCACTGATACACCATAAATATATCCACTTGTCAAACCATTAGTGGTAGTTTTATTAACCCAAGTATTACCATTATCAGTTGATATTGATAAACCTAGACTAGTTGCAGCATATATTGTACTTCCTATTACACACACATCCATGACATAATTACTTCCGAGTCCGTTGGCAGTAGTTTTATTTATCCAAGTATTACCATTATCAGTTGATATTGATAAACATAGACTAGTTGCAGCATATATTGTATTTCCTATTGCATACACCCCCAAAACATCATTACCCCCAAGTCCATTAGTGGTAGTTTTATTAACCCAAGTATTGCCATTATCGGTAGAGATTGATAAGCCAGTTTCTGTTGCAGCATATATTGTACTTCCTACTGCATACACACCATGAACATTATAACCTCCAAGCATAGGAGTGTTATTGGAATTTTTATCAACCCAAGTATTGCCATTATCGGTAGAGATTGATAAACCAGTTTCTGTTGCAGCATATATTGTACTTCCTACTGCATACACATCATTAATTCTATATTCCATCAGCGAACTATCAACATAAGTTTTATTAACCCAAGTAATACCTCCGTTTGGTGATATTGATAGTCCCCCATCTGTTGCAGCATATATTATATTTCCTACTGCATAGACTCCATTAACACTATTACTTCCAAATCCGTTGGCATTAGTTTTATTAATCCAAGTACTACCACCATCTGTTGATATTAATAAACCTATACCCCATGTTGCAGCATAAATTGTGTTTTCTACTACATATATTCCATGAGCTGAATCATACCCAAGTCCATTATAACTCTTGTTTACCCAAGTATTGCCATTATCATTAGATATTGATACACCAGAAAAGCCTGCTATATAAATTAAGTTTTCTACTGCATATATATCCCAAATAGCAGGATTACCCATATTCTTATTAACCCAAGTATTACCATTATCTGTTGATATTGATAAACCAGTTTCTATTGCAACATATATTGTACTTCCTAGTACATACACATGATTAATATGGTTACTTCCAAGTCCGTTAGATGTAGTTTTATTTATCCAAGTATTGCCATTGTCGGTAGATATCGATAAACCATTATATGTTGCAACATATATTGTGTTTCCTACTGCATAGACTCCATTAACACTATTACTTCCAAGTCCGTTAGATGTAGTTTTATTTATCCAAGTATTGCCATTGTCGGTAGATATCGATAAACCGCCATACGTTGCAGCATATATTGTACTTCCTACTACAAATACCTCAAGAATACAATTATCTCCAAGTCCGTTAGTAGTAGTCTTATTAACCCAAGTATTGCCATTGTCGGTAGATATCGATAAACCATTATATGTTGCAGCATATATTGTACTTCCTACTGCATACACACTCTTTACCCTATCGTTTAACAATCCATTAGTAGTAGTTTTATTAACCCAAGTAGTTCCATTATCTGTTGATATAAATAAACCTCTTCCCAGTGTTCCAACATAGATATTATTATTATTAACAAACACATCATTGCAGAATTCGTATAAATCTGTATTTGTACGTGTATTTTGCCACGTATAATTATAACTATTAGTTGGTATTATTGGCACTGTAATAGTAGAATTAAAAACCGAACCCGCTTTAGCAATAAATCCGTCTTGCAATAATATTAAATTATTAGAATTAAAAGTTATATTTGCCCCAGACTCTATACTACAATTTGCAGAAAGTGTATTTGTCCCAATATAAGTCTCTGTTCCTGATATTGAGCCATTTATGACAGCATTATCATAAATTATTGACTTATTAGGATTATCTGGTAATAAATGATTAATTATTGTCGGTTTATTATCAGAATATTGATTTGTTTGATACGAATTACCATCACTACTATTTTGTAGAATATTTGGTGAGCTACACCCAAACAGTAGCATTAACACAAATATTATAAATATAAATTTTTTCATTTTTTTCTCCAAAAAGAAATTATTATTTGTTTTTAAGTTCATTAATTTCCTTTTTCATTTCTATAATATAAAGTGTCAATTCTTCGATTTTTTGTAATAATTTTGAATTAATTTCACCTACTGATATGCCTTGTTCCAAAACTTCTTTTTCTGATGGAATCGCTGGGAGGTGACCATTGTCTTTTATGAAATTTTCTACTTCATTTAATGACTTTAAGTTATAATCTTTGTCAAAAACAAAGTCAGACCAGCCAGTAAGTTCAACTCTTACTTCTTTTGCTTTAATTGTTCCATTTACTGCAAGTTTATATTGTGAATTTGATTCTCCAATGCCAATATTGCCATTATCAGCCATTGTTAAAACCCAACCTAAATTAGTCTTCCAAAAACCAAGTCCATTTTGCATAACACCAGTATTATCTCTTCCAAACCACCATGCCAAATTGCCATTATCATAAAAACCAATTGCTCTTTCAGTGTTGGTTAAACCATCTAATCTAATAGCCATCCCCACATCACCTGTAAAATTGTTAAAAAAATGTAATTTTGATTGAGGGTCTTTAGTGCCAATACCAATATTACCATTTACCAATAAATTTGACATAGTCTCAATAGTACCAGCAGTCCAAAAATATCCATTTACATGTGAAAGCATAGCAACAGCATAAGTATATTGATTTGTTCCTATTCCATCTAATTTTACTGCTGT
>Ga0209518_1000191_pt1 | contig 83037 bp, 71 predicted proteins | sample RifGroB1_FD_183993 | JGI IMG/M metagenome (GOLD analysis project Ga0209518, IMG submission 183993) | Groundwater microbial communities from Rifle, Colorado, USA - Groundwater B1 (SPAdes) (version 2) | ecosystem: Environmental > Aquatic > Deep subsurface > Groundwater | place: Rifle, Colorado... | reverse complement strand
TTTCTCAAAGCTCCTTAGGTGGGTTACTCTATTTTCTAGGCGAAAGAGCATTTAATGCCCAAACTCCAGGAATTGCACTTGCAAATTACTTTGGATATTACTTACTAAGGCCCTACTCCACCTTTTCCCATCCGAACTCTTTCGCAGCCTTTTTGGGATTCCTTCTAATATTGGCAAATTTCTTCAGGGCAAAGACTAAATTAGATATTACCCTTAAATGGAGCTCATTTGTTCTTGGGATTGCAGCCCTTCTTCTTACACTGTCCCAATGGGTTTTTGTGTCTTTATTAGTTGTTTTCTTAGGAGTCTATTTGGCGAAAAGAAAAAAATTAGACTTTGAGCCTTTAGCTAAATGGATTTTTGTTTTCTCAGTTGTTGTCAGCTTATTTTTTTCAATATTCTCGGAATATCTACTAAAAAATAAATATGTTTTTGACGAGAGTTTCTCGGAGAGACTTTATCTTGCAAAGCGCGCGGGAGAGATAGTAAAAACGAGCCCAGTTTTTGGTGTGGGTCTTAACAACTTTATCTTAAATTTACCAAAAGAGGGGGAACCCGAATTTTCTTGGAGGCTTCAGCCGGTACACAATATATTTCTCCTGACATTTGTTGAAGCAGGTATACTCGGGGTTTTACTCCTAAGTCTAGTTATCTTTCTTTCCCTTAAAAAAACAGACTCGAGTTTCTTCTGGGTTCTCACATTTATTCTTATTTCTGGGCTCGCAGATCATTATTGGCTGACGCTACAACAAAACCAACTAATATTAGGTTTAGTTTTGGGGCTTTCGCCAAAAAATATTAGGCTTTAAAGAGCTTTAACTTGTGTTAAACTGACTTTTGTGGGAGAAACTCTATTTATCAATTGTGATGGAGGAGCCAAGGGAAATCCCGGGCCGGCTGCCGCAGCCTTTATTGTTAAAAGGGGGAGTAAAAGGATATTCGCCAAGGGTGAGTTTATCGGGGAAGCAACAAATAACGTGGCAGAATACCGTGGGGTAATTGCGGCACTTTCCTGGATAAACCAAAATAGTAAAGATATTAATGATTTACCAATAATATTTTTTTTAGACTCCCAATTAGTAACCAACCAGCTTTTGGGAGTTTTTAAAATAAAAAACCCTACCCTAAAAAAACTTCTAGAACAAGCAAAACTTTTGGAAATAAAATCTCAAAAAAATATTTCCTATAAATTAATTCCCAGAGAGAGAAATGGAGACGCAGATTTTTTGGTTAAACAAACTTTGAAAAATGTCTGAGAGTTTCACGTCACGGAAAATTTTTTTGCGATTTGGCCCACCTGTCACTTGAAACAAAGAATTTTTCTCGTGAACTTTTATACCTGACTATGCCAGAATCTTTCTCTTCTTTCGGAAAACCTTCTGTACTTTTTTTGGGGGAGCTTGATGAGCTATCTTTTTCTGTCGTTCAAAATCTTTTAGAAAGGTCATGCAAAGTTTTTTTATTTAGTAAAAACACTGAAGTATGGAAGCGAGTTTCAGGGAGTATCAAAAAAAATGTAAACCTCGAGTTAATTAAAGAAAGTGAAATCCCAAGAATTGAAAGGTTAGATTATGTGATCTATCTTTATAATTTTTTTAGAGCCGCCCAGAAAGACATAAAACGCGTTAACAGCGAGGTGAATAGAGAGCTCTTAAAAATATCCCAAAAAATAGCCTCAATAAGATCCAAAAACTTAATACTTCTCCCTGCAATTTCGGGAATTTCACAACCCCTACATTTATCGGGCAAGAGAGTATACCTTTCCGAGACCATAGGTCCTCATATCCACCCCGATAATAGTTATTTCATTTATGCTGCACTTAAAAGTGTGGCTAATAAACGGAAAGTGTATTTACCAGATAAGGACATTCATATTAAACCTGTCTTTTCTGAGAGTGCTTCGGAAAAAATATTGCAAATACTTTTTTCACTGGGATACCCTACTGAAATGACTTTGGTTGGGGAAAGTATTTCTCCCCTAGCCTTCATAGAAAAAATAAAAGTTGAGACTCCTGAGTTAGACAAAAAAAGAAAAAGATACAGAAAGTATCTCCTCGCATCTATCGGGGAGGAGATCTCGATGGGAGAACTTGAGGGGGTAGGCGAAACTAAAGACTTTTTATTAGCGATGCAAAAACCAGTATCTTCTAACATTAAAAAGAGGGTTTCCAGTTTGCAAAAACTTTCAGCCCTTGTGGTTATTTGTTTATTTCTGCCTTTCCTCGCTCTTATAACTTCGGTTGGATTTTTTGGTGCATCCATAGCCCTTTATAGAAACGGAAAAACGAGTTGGGCCAAAGAAACACTGAAGGTATCCCGGGTCTTTGCTAATACTTCCTCAATTGGATTTGGGATTTTGGGAGAAATTCCAAAGGCCGATAAAGTGTTAGAAATTCCAAGTAGCGCTTCTGAGATTCTTGAAAGATCTGCAGCTTTGGCCATTAGGGGTTACACTCTTTCCCAAAATACAAAGACACTTTTAAATAAGTTTTTTGGAGACGAAAGCTATAACGTTTCGGATTATTCAGAGAATATATCTTCAGAAATTGATTACATATACAAGGAGTCTGGTTTTATTTTGGGGGAGATTAACTCTCAACCCCTTCTTTCCAAAACATTGAGGGGTGCCTTTAATACTTTGGAGGTTGAAAGGATCCGCGGGATGCTCATACCTATCTCTCAAATTATTGAGAACTTGCCGGAACTGTTGGGAGCCACACATCCCAAGAAATACCTCGTCCTTTTTCAAAATAACATGGAGTTAAGGCCAACGGGTGGATATATCGGTTCCTTTTCTTTAGTCTCGGTTGAGGGTGGTAGGCTTTCAAATATTGAAGTTTGGGATGTCTTTGAAGCCGACGGACAGCTTAAGGGACACGTCGAACCTCCTTTAGCAATAAAGCGATATTTGGGTGAGGCAAACTGGTTTCTTAGGGACTCCAATTGGGACCCCGACTTTAGCGTTTCCTCGGCCCGGGCTGAATGGTTTTTAGATAAAGAGATAGACGAAAAAGTAGACGGAGTCGTCGGGATTGACCTCGAATTTGTAAAGAGCTTAATTTCTTTAACGGGGCCTATGAAAGTTGCCGACTACGAACTGACGGTTGATGAGGAGAACCTGTACGAAGTAACGCAGCGAGAGGTAGAAGAAAATTTCTTCCCCGGCTCTACCAAAAAGTCCAGTTTTCTTACAGCCCTCTCAAGGGCCTTGATGGAGAATATTAGGGAAGTTAGGGGAAGCAAGATGCTCTCTTTTGCAAAAAATACTCTGCAAAATTTAGAAGGGAGACATATTCAAATATTTATTCACCAAAAAGAGACCAACGATCAACTCACTTCCTTGGGTTGGGATGGAGCTTTCCCCCAAGTGGAGGGGACGTGTGGAAATAATTGTTATACAGATTCACTCGGGGTCGTTGAAGCCAATGTCGGAGTGAATAAAGCAAACCTTTATATTACAAGAGCGCTCGACGTTTTAGTAAATATTGAGAACGGCATGATTAAAAGAGAACTAAGGCTTAATCTTAAAAACGATGCAGAAATTCCGCTCGGAGAAAAAGGAATATACAAAGTATATGTAAGGGCGTTTGGGCCACAAGAGGCTATATTTGGGAAAGTAAAATTTATTCGCCAATCCTCGTCTTTAGAGTTGGAAGGTGAGGAGCAAATAGTAAGAGACCGCAAGGAAGTTGGAGTTTATGTAATTCTATCCCCGCAAGAATCTGGAGTTTTAGTTTTTTCTTGGCAAAGTCCTCTTCCCGAAAAAATAAGAGAGTCAGGTGAGTATAGATTTATTGTGCGTAAACAAGCGGGTACCGAGGATTATCCGCTTACAATAAAGGCTTCTAATTTTCAAGAGAGCTTGACCCAAGAGGCAAGCTTCCGTTATAATGCCTTCCTAGCGAGAGATTTTGTCTCTCGCATTTATTGGTAATGGATATTCAACAGCTTTCAGCTCAAAAAAGGGACGTTCTGGGAAGGAAAGTTAAGACCCTAAGGCAAGGGGGAATACTTCCGGGAAATCTCTATGGAAAGAAAATAAAATCCATTGCTCTTCAAGTAAAATTGAATGAATTTTTACCGGTATACAAGGAAGCCGGAGAAACTGGGGTTATAAATCTCTCTTTTGGAAAAGGCAAGAAAGATGACATTTCCGTACTTGTTGCCAATCTTCAAAAAGATCCAGTTAGCGATTCTTTAGTTCACGTTGACTTTAGAAAAGTAGACCTTAAAGAGAAAATTACAGCCGGAGTCCCAGTTGAGTTTGTAGGGCAAGCACCTTGTGAGAAGAACGGGGTTGGTACTGTTGTTCAGTATGTAACCGAGGTTGAAGTCGAAGCTCTTCCTACCGACCTACCCGAAAAATTTGAAGTCGATATTTCAACCCTCGCCGACGTTGATCAGGCGATTTACTTAAAAGACATTAAGGTTGATAAGACAAAGGTAAGCATTAAAGACGACACTGAAAAAATTGTGGCCAAAGTTGAACCTCCTCAAAAGATTGAAGAGGAAGCTCCGCCAGCCGAGGAAGCTGTCGTCGAAGGAGAAGCCGGGGTAGCGCCCGAAGGAGAAGCCGTTCCTGAAGCAGGTGGAGAAGCTCCGAAAGAGGCTCCTCAAGAAAAAGAAACTTCGTCAGAGGCCTAAAGTCTTTTTGGCTTCGATAACACTTTTTGCATTTGGGTTTAGTTTTAAAGCCATAAGTAAGTAATTTTGTGCTTTAGTGATATTCCCTCTTTGAATCTCAAGAAAAGAAAGCCTGACTAGGCCGTCGACGTAGGTAGGGTACTTATGGATAATATTTTCCCAAAAAACCATTTCCTCCTCTAAGTCATAATTTGCAGCGAGAACTTTAGTTGGAGGGGAGGAGTTAGTAAGTAGGATTAAAGAACTTAAAATAATAAGTAGGAAAGATGCCAAAATAAATAGGAAAGTAGGGACTCCATTTTTTCTCAAATTAATCCTGTTGTTGACTTGGTTTATCACAACTTAGTAGTATGGTTAGTATGGAAGAAGAAAGCTCCCAGAATCAAGGAGGTATTACCCCGACTCCCCAGCAAACAAACCCTTCTCCACCTATGCCGGGTACGGAAGCTCCAGCGGTGGGGGTAAGTCAAACTCCTCAAACTAGCGTAATGGGAACAGTAAATCCCAACAAGGGAGGGCGGGGCAAAATATTTATATGGGTTATCTTGGGCCTGGTTATTCTTCTTATTTTGGCAGCCTCAGCCTACTTTTTAGGGTCGGGAAAAGTGCCCGAGCTTATTTCCCCTAAGACAGAAACTACTCAAGAGTCTGCTCCCCCCAACGAGGAGTTTAGCGAAACTATAACTTCCGAACCCCAAGTGGTTGAAGGAACCGAGGATTGGCTGACTTATAAAAAAGAGGGACAATTTTCTTTTAAGTACCCTCTGGAGGGAGAAATAAAGGAGTACGACGATGGGTCAATTGTCGTTAGCCAGTGGGGTCCAACACAAAAAGAGGGGACTGAATTTTATGACGGTCTCTCTATGTCTTTTAGGGTATTTGACCCCGAGGGGAAGACCCTAAAAGAAACGGCTGATGAGAAATACTTACAACTCAAGGAAGTATTTGAGACGACACAGCCCGTTGTGGCATCTGTAGCAGGAGAAAGCGGATACGCATTTCGTGTTCAGGGTTACGTGAGGGGAGATTATTATTATGTGGCCATAAATGAATCTCTTTACTTGGAGATAATAGACGCAACTAAGGATCCAACTAACGCAGGATTTACCACAACTTCCGAAAAAATCTTGATGACAGTGACCCTTGGGCCTTAAGATTTTGGCCAGGGGGCGGAAATTAGGGTGGGGGAGTCGAATCGCTTGGCCCCTTCCTGCCAAATTACTTCAGTTACAAAAGGCATAAAAGGGTGGAGAAGCTTTAGACTTTCTTGAAGAACGAGCTCTAAAGTTTTTTGGGCTTCTTCCCGTCTTCCTTTGGTTTTTTCAATATAGACATCTGCAAATTTATGCCAGACAAAATCGTAAAGCTCTTCAGCCGCTTCATTTAATCGATACTTTTCGAGGAGTTTTGTGACCCTTTTGGAAGTAAATTTTAAATGTTTAATTATTTCAAGGTCGTCTTCGTTTCGTTTGGCCTTTTTAGCTTGTGGGGACATTAGAACGAAACGCGAAACATTCCAAATTTTATTGGCAAAATTTCTCTGTCCTTTAATATTTTCTTCTGAAACAGAATTATCGTTTTCGACAAGCGACCCCCAAATTAGAGCAACCCTTAAGGCGTCTGCTCCATATTTTTGAACCATTTCGATGGGATTTATGATGTTGCCCTTGGATTTACTTATTTTTACTCCAAATTTGTCTCTAACCAATCCGTGAAGCAAAACTTCTTTGAATGGAGGCTCACCTGTTACATAAAGACCAAGCATAACCATTCTAATGACCCAGAAGGGGAGTATGTCGTAGGCTGGATTCATGACTGAAGTTGGGTAAAAGTATTCAAAGTCTTCATGTTTTGTAGTTTGGAGCGTAGCAAATGGCCATTGACCTGAAGAAAACCAGGTGTCAAACGTGTCAGGGTCTTGAGTTAACCCAGCATGTGAACATGCTTCGCATTTTTCGGGTGGAGTGCCTTCGGTAATGGTCCACTCAAGACACCTATCGCAGCGCCAGGCTGGGATTCGAATTCCCCAAACAATTTGTCTTGAGATATTCCAGTCTTTCAAATTTTTAAGCCAGTGGATGGCAATCTTTTCGTATTTCTTGGCCGCAAAAGAAACTTGACCTTCCCTTATTGCTTTAAGGGCGGGTTTAGTTAGAGGAGAAACTTTGACAAACCATTGTTTTGAAATTGTTGGTTCTATTAGGCCCTTATCTCTGTAACAAACTCCAACGACGTGCTTAATGTTTTGAACTTTTTTAATAAGACCCTTTGCCCTTAGATCCTCAACTACCAAGTTCCTTGCATCGAGTGCCTTTAGTCCAATATATTTTGCCGGCGTATTTACCATGCGGCCGACGGAGTCAATAACATACAGGGCCGAAAGGTTATGTTTCTGGCCAATTTCAAAGTCGGTTGCGTCATGACCAGGAGTAATTTTTAGAGCGCCTGTTCCAAAGTCTTTGTCGACCAAAGAATCTGCAATTATTGGTAGTTTTCTTCCTATTAAAGGGAGGGTAGCGGTTTTTCCTATCAGATGCTTATATCTAACGTCGTCTGGATTAACCGCGATAGCTACATCGGCAAATATCGTTTCGGGTCTGGTTGTAGCAATACTTACTTCCCCATAGTCCAAATAGTAGAGCGGGTCAACTCTTTCAACGGAGTCTACTTCTAGCTGAGAAAACGCTGTGCCGCAACGGGGACAGTAATTTACAATTCTTTCTCCTCTATAAATCAGGCCGTCAGCGTACAAACGTTTAAAGGTTTTATAGACGATTTTTACTATGTCAGGGTCGAGAGTAAACTTGTAGCGGGTCCAGTCGCAGGATGCACCTAAAGTTTTTAATTGTGCCTCCATTACCGATTTATTTTCCTGTACGTAATCCCAAATCATTTTAAATAGAGTTTCTCTGTCAAAATCGAATCTGGATTTTCCTTCTTTTTGGAGTTTTTTCTCGAAAATAAATTGGGTTTCGATTCCAGCGTGATCGGCCCCCGGAAGCCAAAGGCTAGACTCTCCCTTCATTCTGTGATAGCGCGTAAGAATATCTTGAGTAGCGACTTCTCTTGCGTGGCCAATATGAAGAGGGTCACTGGCATTTGGTGGGGGCATGATAATCGTGAAGGGCTTCTTTTTCTTGTCCACCCTGGCGGTAAATGCCCCAGATTTTTCCCAAAGTCTGTAAGTTTCGGCCTCAAATTTTGTATGGTCGTAAACTTTGTCCATCGCTTGTTCGAATTATACTATGCTTGAGAAGTGATGGTAAGTTCGGGATTAGCCGCAACTCTCTCCCAGGGGTTGGGGGAGTGGTTATAGAAAGCGTAAGCTGCGATATAGGCCGCATTATCCGTACAAAGGAAAGGTGGAGGAACTCTAAAGTCTATATCCAATTTCAAGTTATTTATTTCTAGTTTAAACTTCTCGGTCAATCTTTGATTTGCAGCAACACCTCCCGCAAGAAGCAGCGATTTTGGTTTGAGTTTAACTGCGGCACGCAGTGTTTTTTTGACTAAAACATCAACTATAGCTTCTTGAACGTTTGCCGCAAGGAGTTCCGTCGTTGCCCCCTTTTTATTACTTGTAACTTCTCTTAACACTGCTGTTTTTAATCCAGAAAAACTCCAGTCAAAATTTCTCTCATCAATAATTGGCCGAGGAAACATAGTTAGCCTGGCTTTAGGATTTTTGCTCAAAAATTTAGCCGCACTTTTTGAAATAGAGGGGCCACCGGGGTAGGGAAGTCCCAGAAGCCTAGCACTCTTATCAAATGCTTCTCCAGCTGCGTCGTCCCTGGTTCCTCCAATCCATCTTAGTTTTCCGTGCCCACGTACTTGAACCAAATCCGTGTGCCCGCCAGAAACAACGAGGGCCAGGGCGGGAAATTGGGGACTCACAGTTAGGAAGTTGGCATAAATGTGGGCAACGAGGTGATTAACCGGGATAATGGGCTTCTTCCAGATAAAGGATAAGGTCTTGGCCGTTTCGACTCCGACCAAGAGTGACCCTATTAAGCCGGGTCCGACTGTAACTGCTATTGCATTAATTTCATCTTTATTTACACCCGCCTCCTTTAGGGCAAGTTCAATTACGGGAATAATACTTTTTACTTGTTCGCGGGCTGCTTTTTCTGGAATAATTCCGCCGGTTTTGCTGTGCATTTCGACTGAGGTTGCAACGACATTCGAGATAATTTCGCAACCATCTTTGACGACTGAAGCGGCTGTTTCGTCGCAGGATGTTTCAATTCCGAGAGTAAGCATTATTTTTCTTGCTTTACAGCCTTAAAATCCCGGCGAGCCATAAGATAAAGAAATATCCCAACTGCCACAAAAATTATCCAAGATAAAATTCCCAACTTTGCAAGTACCCATTCAAGCCGCGCCCTTTCACTTCCGGCGAGGTATCCGACTACAACCATTAGTGAAGACCAGGCAAGAGAAGCTACCGCGGAATAGAAGAGGAATCTCAGAAAACTGTAGCCTTCTGTTCCGGCGATGTAGGCGACCCAAAATCTAGTGAAGTTTGCCATCATCGAAGTTGTTAGAATTGTTGCTCCGTGTCTTTCTAAAAGTAGCTTTGCCTTTTTAGCTTTTTCTTCCTGCCGGAATTTTTTAACTAAAGCGTAACCCGTAGAATTGCCCAAAAGATAGGCCAAAATGAACGTTGACCATGCGCCGAGCCAAGAAAAAAGTAGTATTCCCAAAAGGGATAGTTTTCCCGAATAGGCATAAAATCCTCCGAGGGCTAGAAGTGTCCCTCCCGGAATCGTCCAACCCATGGGAGAAATTTCAATAAGACTTGCCAAAAAGGCGATGGTATAACCGTAGAGCAAATAAATGCCTTCAACGGCGTTTATTAAATCTAAAATTCCCACAATAAACAAAGTATATATGAAAATTGCGTATTTACATGAGTTTGATATGGTTTCAAAATAAAATTGAGATGGAACGCGTACGAGAACTGTCCCTCGTCAATAAATTAAGAATGAGACTCGGAATTGCCCAACCGAGGGTTTTACCACAAAGGCAAGAAACACAAGAATCCGAGCAACCTTCCGTAGAAGCTATAAATTGGGAACTGGACCTTATTAAGACAAGTACGCACATTTATCCCAGGACTGATCGAGAGACCGGAATAGACTACTTCGAACTACCCTCAAACTCAAGACAGCTTCAAGGCCTTTCGGCCGAGACTCAACGGGCCTTGGATTTTAATGGCAGGAATGGGGAAGTGAGAATTACATTTGCATACGACTTAGGGGTTGCAAGAGGGATTTCCTTACAAAGAAAATCTAAGGTAGCGTCGTTTGTTATAACAACAGACCCCACACGTCTGGCTTTCTATCTTCAAGAAAGAATGAGCCAGGATGCCCCGTTGACTCTGGCGGATGCACTTCTTATTGCGAAGCTTGGAAGGAAGTTGGCTAGAGCGTAGGGCCGACCCCTCTTAGGAAAATCGCTTGCCAAGGTCGGAAGTTTGAGACGAAAGTCTTTTCGTAAATTATCTCACCACCTCGTTCAACAGTATAGTCAAAAGTGACTTTTGCTCCCCAAGCTTTAAAGTCTATTTGTTTTACAACCCCTGCTGGGAGAGTGGGGTCGTCAACATATAAATCTTCGGGAGGGGGTGTAACTCCAGAAACTACTGGCTTGGTGGTTTTTGCGACCCTTCCGTCGCTAGTTCCGTAAAATTCAAAAGAAAGAGTTTGAGCCTTGGCGTCGAACAGGGGCTGAATAAGGATGTGTCCGGGGGTATCATTTAGAACCTTAAGGTCCGTAGTTGGGGCATATACGGTTGCATCAAGGCCTGGAGGGTAGCCCTGTTCATAGTAGCCAACCCGGTAAGAATGGGCACGTCTTTCAACTATTGGGAGCCCTGCCGCAAGGGCTGCTCTAAAAAATGTACTCGAAACTTGGCAAACGCCACCTCCGTCTCCAAGTACAGTTTTTCCATCCTTAATAACAAAAGCCTGTTTATATCCCGTTAGAGAAGATACGTCGCCCAGGGCTTCATTAAAAGAAAAAGTTTGGCCGGGGGCAATTAATACTCCTTGAAACTTAGATGAAGCGTGGCCGATATTATAAACTCTATTGGCAATTGAACCCCGGAAATTAGAAGAGCCTTTACCTATAAGCTCCTTAATTCCAAGGTTATTAACATCCCCCGTACTAATTTTCGGAGGGGTTCTCTCAAGAGGAATTTCGAGAGTTAGTTCGCTTTCCTCCTGCCTTTCCAGAGTTGAAAGAGCTATCAATATTTCCTCTATCAATTTTTCTTGCCTCACTTCTAAGCCGTCCTGGGCAGGAGCAAATTCCTTAACCCTGCCTTCTTCAAAAATAAAGGTTGGATTTTGGGGTTCACGGTTTAAGCTCGAGGCTATTTTTGCAACTTCCGAATTGAGAACCTCTTTTTTATAGCCCCCTAAAGGTTCGAGTGCCTCAAATACCTTAACCTCCTTCCACTCAAAAACTTCTTGCGAAGACTCAAGGATAAGTTTTTTGCCGACGAGGTTTTCGGCTCGCACTTTTAGGTTTTCAGCCTCAAATTCGCCAATTGTCGGATCTACTTCTTTAACTTCAAGGGGAATAGTTTCAGCTCTAACAAAACTCAAATTTTCTTGAATTCTCTCCTTTGCCGCCTTACTATCGAGTATGCTTCCCGGGGAGCCTTTTTCGACGATGACCTCACCTTGAACTAGTTTGACGGAAGGATACTGGGGGTCCTCGGATATTTCTTCGGCGATTACCCCGAGGGAGTTATCCAGGAATTCAGCGTTAAGACTTACCGATAACCCGAGGCGGACCTCCCTTAGGGGGCCCAGAGCTCTTTGAAAGATGCCAGTTATAAGGTTACCGCTTCTGTCGTAGTTGTAAGCCTTCTCTGCCGACTCTAGGTAGTTAACCACTACGCCCAACTCTTCGGACGGGAGGCTAAATTCTTGACCCTGGTAAGAAAGACGGACTTCCTTAGCTCGGGTTACGGAACTCACAAGTATGGTTTCTGCCTGAGATATGGTTTTACCACCGAGAGACACGTTAGCTACGTAAATTCCCGGGAAGATTTTGTCCCAAAAGAGGGCGTTGTAGGTGGAGAATACAAGGAATATGAATACTGGTATAAGGAGCCAGTGGGTCCACCTGGGTGTTGAAAACCAAAGGTCTTTTAGGCTTTTAATTTGTGGGATTTTCTTCTTCACCATCTTACAAGTTGTATGATAACATTATTAATAATGCCCGACCAAAATCCCACTTTTCCAACAGAAGAGGCGCCAGCGGCACCTTTCGGTCAGGTGAAGGAGCCAGCTAGCATTCCAACTCCTCCTGAGGCGCCCCAGGGAGCGGCTCAATCTCCAACATGGTCTGGAACGGCGCCAGCAGTAAAAGAGGTAGCGGAGGAGACACCCTTACCCGCCCTAAATGCTCTCCCTACCACGCCTCCCGAAACCGTTAGTCAGCCACAAGTCCCAGTCATACCCGCGCCTCCGACCGCCGCCACCCCTCCTGGGCGAAGGTTTCCGATAAAAATTGTCATTGGGATAATTGTTACCCTTGTTCTTGCCGCACTTGCATTCTTTGGATATAAATTTTTAATGGGAAGGACTCCGAAGACACCATTGACCCAAAATACAATTGTCTGGTGGGGTCTTTGGGAAGACGCCTCCATCGTTACCCCTTTAATTGAGGAGTATCAAGCTCAAAATCCAAGTGTAAAAATAGAATATAAAAGGGAGTCTCCAAAAGATTATAGAGAACGGCTCGAAAGCTCTCTAGCCAAGGGTGACGGCCCCGACATTTTCTTTTTCCATAACACCTGGGTTCCTATGTTTAAAGATAAGCTGGATAAAATCCCCACGGGTGTAATGAGTGCAGGGGAGTATGCCCAAACGTTTTACCCGGTTGTTTCATCAGACGTTACAAGCGGTACCGGACTTGTCGGAATTCCATTGGGGTATGACGCCCTTACCCTTTATATTAATCAGGACATTTTTGATGCGGCCGGAAAAACTCCTCCTGAAACCTGGGATGAGTTAAGAGAGGTCGCAACTGACTTAACTATTAAAGATGAGGACGGGGTAATTACCCAATCGGGGGTTGCCTTGGGCCTAACTTCGAATGTCGACCATTGGCCGGAGATACTGGCGCTCATGATGCTTCAAAACGGGGTAAATTTGGCCCAGCCCACAGGAGAGCTTGCAGAGAAGGCTTTAGAGTTTTATACGCTTTTTGCCAAAGAGGAGCTTTGGGATGAAAACCTTCCCAACTCAACAGTTGCCTTTGCTGCCCAGAAGGTTGCAATGGTTTTTGCTCCAAGCTGGCGAGCCTTTGAAATAAAGCAACAAAATCCTGACCTGAGGTTTAAAGCAGTTGCCCCACCGCACCTTCCCAAAGAAGATCCAGGTGAGCCCGATATCGCTTATGCGACCTACTGGGTTCAGGGTGTCTGGGAAGGTAGTTCCAAAAAAACTGAAGCCTGGAATTTCTTAAAGTTTATGAGTCAGAAGGCAAGCCTAGAGAAACTTTTTGCAAATGCGGCAAAATCAAGACTCTTCGGCGAGCCGTATCCCAGGGTAGATATGGCCGAGCTTCTTTCAACTCATCCCTTGGTTGGGTCAATAGCCACCCAAGCTCCCAACGCCACTAGTTGGTATTTAGCTAGTCGAACCTTCGACGGGGCCACCGGGATTAATTCCCAAATTAATAAATATTTTGAAGACGCGGTGAATGCCGTTAACGAGGGTAAAACCTCCAAAGCATCTTTAGAGGTAACGGCAGAAGGAGTTGCCCAGATTCTTGCCCAATTCGACATTTCTTCTCCATGAGGCAAGAAACAAAAAGAAATTTTACACTCTACTACCACGACATTTTCGAATACCCACTAACTAAGAAGGAGATTTCCCTATGGCAGCCAGGCAAAAAGCTTGGGGAAAAATTCGCTAAGCGAGTTGAGATAGAGAAAAAGGGAGAGTACTCATTTTTAAAAGGGGAGGGGAGACTTGTCACGGCAAGGTTGGAAAGAGAGAAAATTAGTAAAAGAAAGTTAGAAATTGCCAAAAAAGGAGCACGAATTATATCTTTAATTCCGTTTGTTAAGATGGTTGCCATTACCGGAGCCCTCGCCATGGGTAATGCCAGGTCGGGCTCAGACGTAGATCTTTTTATTATTTGTGAGAGAGGGAGTCTTTGGATAACGAGGTTAATTACAATTCTTCTTCTTGACACCTTGGGAGTCCCCAGGAATGCCGGCGGTAGGGTTGAGAGGGATAAGCTTTGTCTAAATATGTGGCTCGATGAGCGCGATTTAATCTGGGACAAGCGAGATAGAAATTTCTACACCGCACACGAAATTGCCCAAATCATACCCCTTGCCAACAAAAATGAAGCTTACGAGAATTTTTTATATCTCAATAGGTGGACCAGAGACTATTGGCCAAAGGCAGCGAGACAAGTAGGGAAAAATAAAAGAAGCAAAAAGTCTCCCATTTTTTATTTTCTAAATTTACTGATTTTCCCATTTGAGTATCTTGCATTTTGGTTTCAGTACTTCTATATGAAGTCCAAGATGACTCGGGAAGTTGTGACTCCGACGCGCGCGGTTTTCCATCCCAAGGATTGGGGAAAGGAAGTGGCCTACAAATTAAGCCACTTGACAAAGTAAAGGCTATGCTATTAAAATAGCACTCGCTGTTAGATATTGCTAACAGTTTTTTTAAGTTCGAATGAAAGCAAAAAAAGCTCAAAAATCTTCTTTAAATTTGATTCCTGCGCCCGGATATCTTCTTATTGAACCGCTAGAGGCCGAAACTAAAACCGCTTCCGGAATTTATCTTCCCGACACAGCCGGAGAAAAACCCCAAAAAGGAAAAGTTTTGGCGGTTGGTGGAGATGAAATCACAGATTCTGGTGCCAAGAAAAGCGCACCGGCCAAAATGGGAGACGTCGTCGTTTATAAAAAGTGGGGCGGAAATGAAGTCAAAATTGGCAACATTGAATATTTATTCTCAAAATTTGAGGACGTTTTGGCGGTAGAAGGATAATATGGCAAAGCAATTAAAGTTCTCAGACGAAGCCAGGCAATCCCTAATGAAGGGAATTGACATCGTTGCCAAGGCGGTCGTTACCACACTCGGTCCCAAAGGAAGAAACATAGCTTTAGATAAAAAGTGGGGAGCTCCTAACATTGTCCACGACGGAGTCTCTGTTGCCAAAGAGATTGAACTTCCAGACCCATTTGAGAATATGGGAGCCCAGCTTGTAAAAGAGGCGGCTGATAAGACAAATGACGACTCAGGAGACGGAACAACTACGGCCACCCTTCTTGCCCAGGTAATGACGGGGAGGGGAATGAAAAACGTTACAGCCGGGGCTAATCCCATGGTAGTTAAAAAGGGAATGGAAAAGGCGGTTGCAGCCGTGGTTGAAGAGCTTAAGAAAATTTCAAAGCCGATTAAAAACAAAGAAGAGATTACCCAAGTTGCTACAGTCTCTGCGGGGGATTCTGAAATTGGGGCAAAAATAGCAGAGGCACTGGATAAAGTCGGGAAAGACGGAGTCGTATCCGTTGAAGAAGGAAAGGGTTTAACCATCGATATCGAGTACAAGGAGGGAATGGAATTTGATAAAGGCTATGCTTCGGCTTACTTTGTTACTAACCCAGAAAAAATGGAGGCGGAAATTGAGGGGGCCTATATTTTAATGACAGATAAGAAAATTTCGGCAATTGCTGACCTTCTTCCTTTTTTGGAGAAATTCGTAAAAGTATCCAAAAACTTGGTCATTATCGCCGACGAAATCGAAGGAGAAGCTCTGGCAACCCTTGTCGTTAACAAGCTTCGCGGAACGTTCAACGTCCTCGCCGTCAAAGCTCCTGGATTTGGAGACAGAAGGAAAGAATTACTTGAAGACATTGCCATACTAACAGGAGGAACCGTAATAAGCGAGGATACAGGGAGAAACTTTGAGGCGATTGAAGTAACAGACCTAGGCCAATCAGATAAGATTTGGGCGGATAAAGATAATTGCAGAATAATCGGAGGAAAAGGTGAGAAAAGCGCAATTAATGCTCGAATCGTCTCAATAAGGAAACAAATTGAAGCTACGGACTCGGATTTTGACAGGGAAAAATTTGAAGAAAGACTCGCCAAGCTTTCCGGAGGAGTAGCCCAAATTAATGTAGGGGCAGCTACTGAAATAGAACTCAATGAGAAGAAAGAGAGGGTAAAAGACGCTGTTGGTGCTACCAAAGCCGCTGTCGAGGAAGGAATCGTTCCCGGAGGAGGAGTTGCACTACTTCGCGCAAGAAAAGCTCTTGATAAGCTAACAACTGATGAGGAAGACGAAAAGATTGGGGTGGATATCGTTAGAGAGGCCCTCGAGCAACCCATTCGCTGGCTTGCCAGAAATTCAGGAGAGGATGATGGCTATGTTTTAAAGAAAATTGAAGCGGCAAGTGATTCTGACTACGGATTTAATGCCCTAACTGGAGAATTCGGATCGATGACCAAGGCAGGAATACTTGACCCTCTTAAAGTAACCAGAACAGCTCTGCAAAACGCCGCTTCTGTTGCCATGATGGTTCTTACCACCGAAGGCCTTATCACCGATATCCCCGAAGAGAAGAAAGAACCTCCAATGTCCCCAGGCGGAATGGATTATTAAGGCTTCTAAGTTATAATTTTGTCATGTTACAGAGGATAGAGTCAGGTCCCTCACCCCAAATTGAGGTTTCAAAAAAGGAATTTGAGGATAGCCTTAAGGCAATTATTTTTGTAGAGCTCATAATGATGGGAGCTCATCCCACAGAAGTCAACTTTGAGCTATTCGAAAGGGTTGCAAAAAACACTTATATGATAATTGAAGGAACCGGAGGGAAAAGTTGGATGAGAGAATGGGATGCATTTACGGGTGAAGCCGCGAAGATGGTTCTTAAGCTAAAAGGAAAATAATAGAAAATAAATGTGGAAGAAAGCGGAGAAAGCTCTTCTAAAAGATAAATATCTTGGGGTATTAATAAAAAAATATGGCTCATGCAAAATAAAACCCAGGGCCAAAGAGCATTACTTCGAAGACCTCGTTGATGCAATAACCGGTCAGCAACTTTCCGGGAAAGCCGCAAAAACCATTTTTGAAAGGGTGAAAGCAAAATGTGGTGGAAAGATTACACCTGATAAACTCAAAGGATTTACAACAGAGGAACTAAGAAAATGTGGGCTTTCTTATGCAAAATGTTCCTACGTAAAGGATCTAGCTAGCAGAGTTTTAAGTAAGGAGCTTAAGGTAACAAAACTCGATAAACTTCCAGACGAGGAGGTAATGAAAGAGTTGATTGCAGTTAAAGGAATAGGGCGTTAGACGGCTGAAATGTTTTTAATGTTTACACTTGCAAGGCAAGACGTATTTCCGGTAGACGATTTGGGTATCGGAAAGGGAATGCAGAAATTACTCAAAAGAAAGATTAAATCTCAAAATATGGCTAAATTTGTAGAGCGATGGAAACCTTACCGAACGCTTGCAGCCTGGTACGTATGGGAGATTGTCGATAACGCTAATTAAGGCTTAGGAAGAATAGTGTAAGGATTAACCGGAATTCCGTTTTTGCGTACTTCCAGGTGCAAATGGTCCCCTGACGAGCGGCCGCTTGAACCCATTTCTCCAATTATTGTATTAGTATCAACTTTTTGACCTTTAGAGACATTTATTTTTGACAAGTGGGCATATAAAGAAGAAATTCCCTCACCGTGACTAATAAGTATTGCTTTTCCGTAAGCGTATTTTGAGGTTGAAATAAGCTCAATCACCCCGTCTTTAATTGGGTGAATTTTATCACCCGTACTGCCGTCAAAATCGATTCCAGGGTGAAAAGTACGATACCCCTGTGTGATTTTTATCTTTTTTACAGGGTATTGGATAACTACCTTGGTTGTTAAATTAATTTTATTCTCAACTATGATGTTTTCTTCCACAGGCCCTTCCCCAAAAGCATTTGTAGGAATAAATGAAGCCGCAATAAGCATTAAAGCCAGATTTCCACCCAGAAGAACTTTAAGGTTCTTATGTCCAAAAACTTTTCTTCCCACGAAAACTCCCTGCCTTGAAAACTTGGAAAAAAGGCGGATAAATGTCAGATTTGTAAATCTAGATAACATATAGGGCAGTTAAAGGAAGCCTTGAGAAGACTTGCCTTTGGGCACAAAAAATCTCGCACGAAGCGAGATGAGTCGATATTTTATCCTGTGGAAGAGCCGAAAGTCAAGTTTTGGAGGCCGGAGGGGGAATCGAACCCCCGCATCGCGGTTTTGCAGACCGCAGCGTTTCCACTTCGCCATCCGGCCAGGACTAGTGTATTTTACTTTATTTAGCTTTGCTATTCAAAAAATCTCTTTGGCTTGTCAAGGTTGTACCTTTTTGTTACACTTTACCCTCGTAAATGAAGAAAGTAAGAACTGTTATCCTAATTCTTTTGGGTTTGGGAATTTTGGGAGGCTTAGTCTTTTTCTTGGTAGGATATTTTAATCGGGGAAATGCAGGAATTTTGGTTGAATCAACCCCCGGGTCAAATGTATATATTGCTGGCGAACAAGTAGGTCGCACTCCGTATGAGGCAAATCTTTCCCCCGGTGAAATAGTGGTGAAATTAATTCCTGATGCGGCTGACAGGGCACTTGCTCCTTTTGAAACCAAGGTTACATTAAGCCCCGGAATAAAAACCATAATAAGGAGGGAATTTGGAGAAACGGAAGAAGCCTCGGCTGGTGAGATAGTCTCTTTTGAAAAAGTCGGAGATAAAGAGGTAAGTATTTCGGTTGTAAGCGTGCCCAATTCAGCCCAAATAACAATCGATGGGGCGGTTAGGGGATTTGCGCCTTATAAAACTACTTCAATCTCCCCCGGAGAGCACTCCTTAGTCGTTTCTTCCCAAGGATATATAGATAGAACCATTACGGTTAAAGCGGCTTCAGGTTATAGATTAACGGCGGTTGTAAAACTTAAGCCAAGCGGTGAAAGTCTACCCGAGGAGAAAGTGGAAGGGGAAGAGGTTGAAAAGAAAATAATGGTCGAAATTCTTACTACTCCAACTGGATTTTTAAGGGTGAGGGAGGAGGCCTCAACTTTAGCCAAGGAACTTACCCAAGTTAAACCCGGCGAAAGATTTCCATTTCTTGAAGAGGATACTCAAGATAACTGGTTTAAAATTGAATACGAAGAAGGAAAAGAGGGTTGGGTAACTGGTCAATATACTAAAAAGGTTGAAGTTGAGGTCGGCGCATCAGGAACACCTACTCCTTCCCCGACAAAGGCCGCAAGTCCCTCGGCAACCATTACCCCGACTAAAAAACCCACTCCTACGTTAACTCCAAAACCGACTGCTACACCTACTCCTTAACTTAGACGAATGAGGAAATTCCTCCGTAGAGGATGAAGATTACCATAGCCAGCCAGAGAAAAACGGCTAGAAGTAACCCCACGTCTTTTAGTAGGATTTTCTCTGGGGACTCACTTCTATCTTCAAAAATGAGGGCTTGATAGCGCATTATTCCAAAAATAACAACTGGAATAGTAATCATGAGGAGTTTATTAATGGTAGTTGCCTTTGAGATTTCGGCCAAGAAAAGCCAAATAGGAAGGGTCGCGGGTGGGGACTCAAAGAATGTAAAAAGTGACCAACTCATCCAAGAGGCGTTTCCAAACATAGTTACATAGGAATTAAGAAGTTCTCTTTTGTAGTGGGTAAGGCTTTCTCTGGTCGCCCCGCTTTCGGGAATAAGACTAAGCTCAGCCCTCCTTTTACCGGAAGCCAAAAAAAGTGCAACTGAAATTACACAAAGCAAAAACCAGACCGAAAGGTGGGCATTAATAACAAGGGCTCCAGCGTAGACTCGAATGACGAATCCTGAAGCAATAATTAGGATGTCTATTATTGCAATTCTTTTTAATCCCAGGCTGTATAGTATTTGAATTATTAAGTAGGTAAGAAGTAAAAGGAGAAAAAGAGGGTTAAGTAGGCGTGCAATATATAATGACCCAAATCCGAGTATGAGAAAGGTGATAAAGGCAATGGGTACGGGAAGTGTCCCTTTTGCAATAGGCCTATTCTTTTTTATCGGGTGAAGCCTGTCGCGTTTTGCGTCCATGATATCGTTAAAAATGTACGTTCCGGATGTCGCAAGACAGAAGGCGATAAATGCCCAGACGACATTTACAAAATAAGACCTGATAAAGAATGTGCCGGAGAAGATAAGTGCCGCAAAAAGCGCGAGGTTTTTAACCCAGTGAAGGGGTCTTGTTATTTTGACGATCTCGAGCGGTATGTTAGCCATAAAATAAGTCCTCCAAGAAGCGCGGCGGTCCCGACCATTGTATATAACTTTGAAGCAGTCTTCAAATTTAGAGCCAAAAGTCCCAAAATCCCCGTTATCAACCAGTAAAAGGAGGCAACTTTCGCTTTTCCCCAGCCGATGTCTAGGAGTCTATGATGGAGGTGACCTCTATCCCCCCAGACTGGGGATTTGTGAGCGGCGATTCTCCTTATTATCGTATATCCAGTATCGATAAGGGGAATTCCCAGGACAACCATTAGCGTTCCCACTTTGGTTGTTGAGAGTATTGAAAGAACGGCCAGTAGGTATCCTGCAAGTGTGGCCCCTCCATAAGAAGGCATTATTTTTTGAGGGAATATATGCCAAGGCAAAAACCCTAAGTACGCTCCGGCGGTTATTACTGCAAGGATTATTACCGGCCATTCTGTTATGTCGGCGGAGAAGCCGAGAGAAAGGGCGGCGATTGTTAATGCCGCAATGACCACAACTCCGGTTAGTTGTCCGTCGACACCTTTAGCCCCCATATTGAGCATATTCATCATGAGTACTATCCAAACTAAGGCAAAAGAATCGGATAGTAACCAGATACTTCTTTCTCCACCCAGGAAGCTAAAGATTATTTGTGGGTGAGAAAGGTCAAGGGTTCCGCCCAACGGGTTTGAAATAAACGAGATTCCAATACCAGCAATAATTGGGGCTAAGGCCGCGGCAAATCCCATTAGAAGTCTTACGTAGGGGTTAAGATTATATTTATCATCGAGAATTCCCATGACAATTACGATTGAGGCTCCAATAAGGATTCCAGTAAGGTGTTTATCGAGGGGTAAAAAAATTAAAGCGGCGGTAAGTATCCCGATATAGATAGCTAGCCCCCCTCCTCTTGGAGTAGGGCGCGTGTGGATCACTTTTGGATGAATGTGCGTTTTTGGGTCATCAATCATGCCCCAAGCCTTGGCGAGTTTAATAACGTAAGGTACTGCGATATATGTGACAGAAGCCGCAACGACTGCCGGCAAAAATACTAGGTTTAATAAATTCGGCATTTAGATTCCGACGAGAAAAACTATTTTTAAGGTTGTAACTATGGCAAAGAAAGAAGCTGCGAGTCCCGTTAACACGAGTGTTTTTTTAAGGAATTCATCCTCGAGAGTAAGCCCTAGAGCAAAGTTGATACCCAATATTCCAAGAGAAGCTAGGGATGGAATTACAAGCGCCCAAGATGGGGCGACTACTTTTTCTGCCTCGGCCATTCCGTAGTAAAGCGGAATTTGAGGAGGCAAAAGGGGTTGGATGAAAAAAGCAGTCAGTCCGACCACGACATTTAAAATAAAAGCCGCAAGGAGGAGCTTTTTTAACGGGTAAAATGTCTTCATCTTTCCCCGATTGTATAGAAAAGGAGCTTAGCGAGCAAGGAAAGCTCGGACTGCTGGGTTTGCGAGGTAGTAAATTTGGGCTCCGTCAACTTCGTCAATCAAAATATAATTTTTTCTGGTAAGAAATGTGAGTTCTTTAAATTCTGGTGAGTCTGGCAGAACTATAATTAAAGTTGGGCTTTGCTTCTCTAAGATTTCAATGGTCTCACTTTTTGAGAAAAAGTCGTTGATGTGGTAGGTGGCGACGTATTTCATTGGTGGGAAACGGCGCGTTAAGGCATAAATTGGTGGAGAGTCACCCCATACGAAGATCTTGTCGCCTTCCCTGGTTGACCTTAAAACTACGTCTGCGATTTTGTAGTTTCTATTCACATTTCCGTCGAATCTGGCGAAGTATTCCTCACGGCTAGACCTGCCAATTGCAAGATCTAAGAATCGTGTATAGTAGCTCGCAGTTGGGTAATAGTAGAATTTATAGTAAACAGGAACAACAAAAGTGAAAGCTAAAGGAATTATTACCAAAACCTGCTCAAGAGTCCTATCAACAAATAGCATTGCTAAAAGAAATGATAAGGCTGGAACCGCTTGGATCATGTAATGGGGATAGGGTCGCTCGGAAAGGGTTGTTGCAAAAAGAGAGAAAAGTATCCAAAGAGTCAAAAGCACAAAGGTTTTAGAGATCTTTGTTCTTTTGAGATAAAGGATGAAAGTCCCCAAGGCAACTACCCCGGCCCTAACCAGAAGAGGCCCATTTTTGACCAAGAATGGCTGGCTAGTTGCAGCCGGTCTCCAGGAAGACAAGTAGCCTACGTTTTGTAGGAATGCGGCAGTCAAATATTGGGGAAGCGCCCCTTTTAGATAGTACCAAAGAAGACTTGCAATGATCGGCGAGAGGAACCCAGCCAAAAGAAAGAGCGTATTTCGGATAAAGTCTTTAAGGCCCTGGCCCTTTCTTTTTAAATAGATTAGCCAGAAGGCAAGTATGACCGGGATGTCAAAAGCCGCTGGTACCTTAAATAGTGAAGCGAAAGAAAAGAGAACTCCTGCGAAAAATAAATTTTTGAAATTAAGTTTTTTGGTTAAAAGCACAAGGAAAGCTAAAAGAGTAGGAGCTATCATGAATACCTCGGCATTTGCGATTTGGCCTTCCAGAAGGGGAATGGTGGTTAGAACTGCAAATATAATTGTTGCCAATTTTTGTACCTTTTCTCTTTTGGGCAAGATTACTTGTGCGAGTTTCCAGAATACATAAATAGTTCCCAGATTCCAGAATGCCAGGATCACTCTGAACCAGAATACATTTCCGGCGACGGCCGCAATGATATAAAGGAGCGGGGGTTTATTATCGTGGATGTCCCTGTAAAGAGTCATGCCTTGCCTCATCGCCTCACCGAGCGTCAGATAAATCATTTCGTCTCCGTATGAGAATGGTTCAAAAAATGAGGGGATTCTCAAAATAAGAACCACAGCGAAGACTGCTACTAGCCAGTTAGGAGTATGGATTTTATCTAATAGGTTTCCGAGAGTTTTCATTTGCTAAACCAAAGAAATTTGAGTGTACCGAATTCTTTCTCCTCCTTTTTAGTATAACCAGGCAAATTAACTTCCTCAATGGGGCCGCTCGTGACTACTCCTATTCGTCCGGAGACTGCGGGGAGCGCTGTGATAATATCGTCTTTCTCCATTAAAGCGGTACCTACGAAAAAGGGAAGCTCACCCCCACTGGGTACATAAATTGGGCCCCCTATTCCGTAATATTTAGTTTCCCAGATATGGTGCGTTCCGTTTGAATACCAGTTTAGGATGAAATCGCCGTCTTCTAGGGTAGTCTGGACGTAAGTTGAGAGGTCCCTAAAAGGCCTTTTAATAGGATGGGTGAAATAGTAAAAGGCGGCAACTAAGAAAAAGACTAGTGTAATTGCAATAAAATATTTTGAGAACTTTTGCTTTTGTGACGCAACGAGTAGCATGGCTCCAGGGATTGCATACAGGAGATATCTGTCAAAAAATATTGACGAGAATTTTTGCGAGATTAACCAGGTAAGAGCTATGGGGCCGGCAAACCATAACAGAAGAAATACACTTTTTTCAAAGTTTTTCTTCCAGTCTCTAAGAATTAGGGCAATGAGACTAATATTGAGGTAGGTAAGAATTAGTTTTCCCAGGTCTGGGACGCTCGGGGTTCCCAACCAAAAACCTCCACCTACCATTCTGATCTGGTTATATAGCGGGATTAGCCAAGGAGTATATAAAATTCCTATTGCTACGAAAGACTTGAGAATAGAATAGGCGACCTTTCTTTTTCCCCAAAAGAACTCTTTTAGGAACCAAAGGCCTTGAATAAAAACCGCAAATATTGAGAAATGGTGTGAATATAGTGCCGCGGAAGTAGCCAAAACGTACCCGACCCACTTTTGGGTGAGAAAGAAATACATCGAAGCAGTTACCGCCGCAGCGAGAATTGAATACATCCGACCTTCAAAGGCGTAGATAAAGAAAAATGGGTTAAGAAAAGTTAGAACCGAAGCAAGAATTGCCGTTTTTTTGTCCCAGAGATGGTTGGCAATTTTATATACGAAAAAGACCGCAATTAGATAATAAAGAAAAGAAAGACTTCTTACCGCAATTTCGCTTGTTCCAAAAATCTGAAACCAGATGTGTTCGGTAAGATTATAAAGAGGTGGGGAAGTATCGCGGGCGATGATACTAATAATTTCTGGGATCGGCTTCATCGAAAGAATTGCGGAGAAAGCTTCATCCCCCCAGAGGCTAGCGGTAAACTGATTGGGCATAAACTAAGTTTAGCAGAAGTTAGACCTTCTCAGTAACTCTATATTCTAAATATTTACCGAGCATTAGACGCGTGTGGGCGTCAAGTCCGGGGAGAGCCGAGAAGAAAAATCCCGCAATGGGCATTAGTATAAATTCTAAAGGTGTAAGGAGGGCCCTCCAAGCCGGAAATTCTTTCGGCCTTTTTGGCTTATAGATATTATCAATTACAAACATCACAACCAAAAATCCAAGTGCCATGGTTAGAACTAGGGATGAAAGTTTGGGGACCATATAGCCAAGGGAAGTTCTTCCGAAAGCCGGATTTAATATTGTAGGAAGGGTGACTCCGATGGTTATGATAAACCAGTTGACCGGCCAGAAGAAGTGAGACTGCATAAAATAAAGAACCCGCATGGTTTTTTCTAAAAAAGGAATATCGGAGGAAAGTAAATAGTTTTTTAATATCCATGGGGTGTCGGATACTCCCCAAGCCCAGCGTACCTGCTGCTGATAGTAGCTCTTGAGTGTTTGAAAAAGAGTCTGTCCCTGGGCTGCGTCGGAATAGACGGGTAGGTATAAAGGTTCAACCTCAATTCCGCCTTTCTTGGCAAAAAATGCCTTAAAAAATATCCCCCAATCCTCCGGAATTTTATCCGGGTCCCAATAGCCGACCTCATCGAGTAACTTAAATGAAAGCGAATAATTCTGCTGTGATAGGAGTCTGTCGCGTCTTGGAAGCTGGGAAAAATTCCAAATGGTCGAGAGGGTGTTGGGAACGCGGGTAATTGCGGGAAGTGCCCAAATATTGTTATAAAACATTACAGCCGGTTGCCAAAAAAACTGGTACCTTTTGGGATTATCTAAGAATTTATAGGCGAGTGCCGCAAAGTGTTTAGGATGAAATATGTGATCCGCGTCACTACTGGTTATTGTCATGTAGCCGATATCTAACTTTCGTTTATCTATAAGTTCCCTTTTGGTCCAAATTGCTGCATGGCGCTCATTTGAGGATTTCCCGGCAACCTCACCCGTCTCAAGTTCATGGACTGTTACAAAAAAATTGGCGAAATACCTTTCAAACTTATCTTTAAGCTCGGCGACTTTTGCGTCTCTATCCTGCCTCGGTTCTTTACCTTCCATTGCGAGAACTACAGTTATTTGTTTTGTGGGAAACTCCTGGGAGGCAAGTGAGTTGAATGTTCGAATAAGGGTGTGAATTGGTTCTTTATAAGTAGGGATTATTACGACTTGGTGTAGTTTATTAAAATCAGGGAATCCCTTAACGTCCGCCATCCAGTTATACGTCATCGCGGCCTGCATTTTTAGATGCGATATGGTTGCAGTTATTGCAATTTGTAGAGATTGATAAAACCAGTAGACGTTAAAGCCTAGTACAAAGTAGGCAACTAAAGTTGGAACCAGAAAAATTCCCCAATAGGGAAAAATAATAATATTCCAAGAAAAAAAACCCGGAAGAATTTCAAGAATTCTATAAACTAGTCGGTCGTTTTTCCTAATAAATCCCCGCATAACTAAAGCCTTGGGAAAAGTGGTAGTCCTGATTTTATCTTAGGCCCTAAAAATTGTTTTTCAATTTTTTCGGAAGTAACTGGTAAGAATGGCCTAAGATTAAAACTCAAGTTTCTAATAATCGAGACGCTTCCAGTTAAAAATTCTTTAAGGTTTTCCCCGGTTAGCTTCCAGGGCTCTTCTTTATTAATCGAGGAGTCGAGTCCCGAGATGAACCTATCAAAAAGATTTTTAAGAGCCTCGTCAAAGTGATAATTTTTAATGTTTTCCTCAACCAAATCGTCAAATTTAAGAACCTTTTCTTGGGGAAATTCAAAGCCTGAATTTTCGCAGAGCTTGGCTATACGAGAAACTAAATTCCCGATGCCATTTGCTAAGTGGGCGTTATATTCTTCTTTAAATTTGTCTAGGGAAATGTCTCCGTCTGAACCAAAAGGATATGCAGAAACGACGAGATATCTTGCCCCGTCTACTCCATATTTTTCCACCAGCTCTTGTGGGGAAATGACGTTCCCCAAAGATTTTGACATCTTAGCTCCATCTATTGTAAAAAACCCATGGGCAAATATTGTTTTTGGAAGGGGAATACCCGTTGCAATAAGAATGGCCTGCCAAATGACAGTATGAAACCAAAGAATATCTTTCCCGACTAAGTGTAAATTAGCCGGCCAGAAGCCTTCTTTTCCCTTAATAAATCTTGTTGCTGAGTAATAGTTAATTAGAGCATCTACCCAAACATAAATTGTTTGGGATTTATCCCAGGGAAGAGGTATTCCCCAAGAAACCCCGGCTCTTGAAATAGAAATGTCTTCCACCCCTTGTTTAATTCGTGAGACGATCTCCTTTTTCTTATCTTCCGGCAAAATTTGATATTCCCCGTTTTCGATTTTTTCAAAAACTTTACGAGACAACTCTTTGAGTTTTAAGAAATAGTTTTTTTCTTCCTGGTGGACAGGTTCTTTATTCGGATGAAGTGGGCATTTTCCGTCCACAAGCTCGCTTTCGGTCAGGAATTTCTCACATCCAACACAGTACAAACCCTTATAAGTTCCTGGGTAGATGTAGCCTGCGTCATAAATTTTTTGGAGGAGATCGGTAACCACACTCTCGTGCTTGGGGTCGGTTGTTCTAATGAAATAATCGTAGTCAATATTGAGCAGTTTCCACGCTTCTTCAAATCTTGGAGCTACGGAATCAACAAATTCTTTGGGGGATAAGCCCTTTTCTTTAGCGGCTTGGGCGACTTTTTGCCCATGCTCGTCCGTTCCAGTGAGGAAAAATACATTTTCCTTTGAAATTTTTTGTCGCCAATATCTAGCCACCACGTCGGCCGCAATAGTTGTATAAGCGTGCCCAATATGGGGAACGTCGTTGACGTAATAAATTGGCGTAGTTAAGAAAAATTTGCTGTTCATGGTTAAAGTATAGCCTCTCTTAAATTAAAAAACCTCCTTACGGAGGCTTGTTTCTCACTAAAAACCCTCCGCTAGGCGGTAATCCTTTCCATCATCATTACGGTTTTAGTTGTCATCCGGCTATTTTACCACATTGAAAGCCAGGAATTAATAAGCTTGGCCACTTCCTTTTCTTTCTCTGAGAAGCCATGGTCGGCGCCGCCTACTATTTTTATAGTTGCAATTTTGCGCCTTAGGTGTTTATCGAACCATTTTGCAATTTTAGCCATAGGTCTATCACGAAACTCGTCTTTCTCTGCCAGTACGACAAGAGTTGGGACTTTTATTTTCCTAAGAGTGTGGGGGCTTTTAGTTGGTTCTACATAAGTAAAAATTTCCTCTTCACTATTTTGAGTATTTAGACTTAAAAACCTTTGTGCGCTATTTAAGTCAGGCCAGACTGAGAGTGGGAGTAGTTCGTTTCCCCCACCTTTCTTTATAAGTTTGTTGGCAAAGTTTTCGGCAAGATTAATTCTTTCTTGGCCATTTGCCCTTAAGGAATCGGCGTAATCACTCATTGGAGAAAGCAAAACGACTCCTTTAGCCTGCCTCTGTTTACCCCTTTTACTTAAATAAAAAATGGACTTCTGACTTCCAGTTGAATGCCCCATTAGAAATATCTCTTTTGCGCCCCGGCTTTTAGCAAAATTGATAGCTCCCTCTATGTCAAAAACACAGTCGGAGAATTTTTCCAGGGCTGCGCCCAGAGTTTGGGAGGAATATCCTTTCTTTTTTCTTTTATCAACTCTTTTTGTTTTCGCAACGATATCGTGTCCCCGATTATTAAACGATAAGAGCGAGGTGGCATTATTTATTAAAAGAGGCGCAAGGCGGATGCCCGTACTGGACAAAAGGCTACCAGTTAGGCCGTGGATAAAAATAATTACTCTTTTAGGTTCTTCTGGGCCAAACCAAAGCCCGTCCAAAAGAAATTTGTCGGGTGTTAACAGTTTTACTATTCTAGCTACGGGCTCCATACTTTATTATCTAATAAATTTCTTTATCTTTTCTGCCCAGAGGCTAGCCCATTCCTCGGCTTCAAGTTTTTTGAGGGCGAGTGCAAATCCCGGTTTTTCCATTTGGGTCTGAACCGTTGCAATTGTTGCGCTTGAAACTTTAAGATTTTGTTTTATATTTTCCCAGCTTCTACCTTTTTTCAGCCAGTAGGCAATCGCAAGTCGTTTGATGAATGTTTCCAGTTCGGTTTGATTGAAAAAATCGTCTAAGAAGGTAGTCATCTCATTGATGTCTTTAAGGTCGGATATCGTTTGAGCGAAGGTTTTGACTATTTGATTCTCAAGAGAAGGGTTCAATCTTTGTCCAGATACTCTCATATTTGCCCCGAGTATAGCATAGAAAATTAAGTTTTTTTGTAGAAGTAAAGTTCGAGGGCGACTACTACACCGAGAATTAATAGAAGATTTAGGATATTACCCACTCCGAAGTATCGAAGAATAAAAAATGAAGTGGTTGCAATTGCGAGAGTTATTCCGCGCCTTCTGCTCGCAAAAAGGAAAGAAAAGGTAAAAAGAAAAGCGAGGAACATAAGGACAAAGAGGGTTGGGATTGCTCCAAAGGAGAAGGGATCGATAAAGTAGATGAGTCCACCCAAGGCAGTCCAAAGTAGCACGATGAAAAGAAGCGTAGGAAAGAAATTCTTCCTTAACTTTACTTCTTTTTGACGAGCCTCCTTTCGCATACTTCATGATACAATGTTTTACCTATGGACCCGATGATTTCTCTTATTATTGTTATTGGAGCACTTGTAATAATTGCAATTTTTATTAACAAAAAACTTTCCGATTTAGCCGAAAAGCAAAAACCGCCCGAGGAGCTGATGGAGATAATAAAAATGCTCCAATCCGGCTCCAAGGAAGACAGGAAAGCTCTTCTTGATTCTCTGCAAAAAAATACACAAAGCCTTAACGAAAGACTAGATAACGCAGCCAAGGTTATTGGGCAGGTACAAAAAAATTTGGGTGAAATGAGTGAAGTTGGAAGAGGAATTAGGTCGTTGCAGGAGTTTTTACAATCTCCAAAATTAAGAGGGGGACTAGGGGAGGAAGTTCTAAAAGAAATGATAGGTCAAACTTTCCCCAAGAACGCTTTTCATTTGCAATATCCGTTTAAGTCGGGAGCTAAAGTAGACGCGGTTTTAAAGACCGAGGCGGGTCTTCTCTGTATCGATTCAAAGTTTCCCATGGAAAATTTTAACGTGATGGTTAAGGGACAAACAGAAGGGGAAAGAAATGTTGGAAAAAGACAATTTACAGCCGACGTTAAAAAACATATAGAGGATATTAGTAAGAAATATATTTTACCCGAGGAAGGGACGATGGACTTTGCCTTGATGTATATCCCGTCCGAAACGGTTTATTACGAGGTTGTAAATATCCAGGAACTTAGTAATTTTGCCAGAAGACTTCGGGTTTACCCCGTATCCCCAAATACTCTCTATGCGCACCTACAGGTTTTGCTTTTGTCTTTTGAAGGAAAAGACTTGGAAGCAAAATCGCGCGAAGTATTTAGGATCCTCAGGGCAGTTCAAAAAGACTATACAAAGGTTGAGGATAATATAGGGGTTTTACAAAAACATTTGAATAACGCCTACAATATGATGTCTTCGGTGATTACCTCATTCACCCAACTCGGGCAGAAAATCTCCTCCACCCAAACCCTCGGAGGGGGAGTAAAAAAAGAAGCAAAAGAATTGGAAGAATAAATATACTTCAGTTGATATAATCACTTTCGCATGGCTAAGAAGATTGTTGAAGGGAAGAAGTTAAATAAAGAACAACTTGAGGCGATTAAATTCGGTAATGGCCCACTTCTTGTCATTGCAGGGGCGGGGACAGGTAAAACCACAGTCATAAGCGAACGGATTAAGTATTTGATTCTTTCAAAAAAAGTCAAACCCGACGAGGTTTTGGCTTTGACCTTTACCGAGAAAGCGGCTCGGGAAATGGAAGAAAGGGTGGATGTGGCTATGCCATATGGTTATACGCAAATGTGGATTTCCACTTTCCACTCTTTTTGCGACAGGGTTTTAAGGCGGGAGGCGCTCCATATAGGTCTCGATCCAAAATATCACCTTATGACCGAGGCAGAAGCGGTCCAGTTTATTAGAAATAATCTTTTTGCCTTTGACCTCAAATATTTTCGCCCACTGGGAAATCCAACAAAATTTATCGGGGGAATGCTGCAACACTTTTCAAGGCTTCAGGACGAAGACGTCAGTCCGCAGGATTATCTTGCATTTGCAAAAAAACTCAAAAAGGTCGAGAAGGAAGAAAAACAAAAGACTCAGGAACTGGCGAAAGCTTTTAAAACCTATGATGAGTTGAAAATAAAAGAGGGATTCATGGATTTTGGAGATTTAATTGTTAAGGCTCTAATACTTTTTAGAAGTAGGCCCAATATCCTTAGAGAGTATCAAAACCAATTCAGGTTTGTTTTGGTTGACGAATTTCAGGACACGAACTACGCCCAAAACGAGTTGGCAATACTTTTAGCCGGAAAAGCCAAAAATATCACAGTCTGTGGAGACGACGACCAATCAATCTATAGATTTCGCGGTGCAGCAGTTTCAAATATCATCCAATTTAGGAAGAACTTTCCAAAACCAAAAATAGTGGTATTAACCAAAAATTACCGCTCAACCCAAGAAATTTTGGACAGAGCCTATGATCTTATTCAGCACAATAATCCCGATAGACTCGAGGCGGTAGAGAAGATTGACAAAAAACTTGTTTCGCAAGTTGCAAAAAATGGAGAGGAGATCTCATTCATTCACACAGACAGAGTTGAGAATGAGGCGGAAGCTGTTGCCAGGGAAATTGTAGAACTTAAAGAGGCAAAAGGTTATGAATGGAGAGATTTTGCTATCTTGGTTCGCGCAAATAATCACTCGGAACCATTTGGTCGGGCATTTTCTCGACGAGGAATTCCTTATCAATTTCTCGGACCAGGAAGACTTTTCAAACAACCGGAAGTAGTCGATTTAATTTCTTATCTGAAAGTCTTATATAACCTTGAAGACTCCGTTTCATTTTATAGACTTCTTTCAATTGACTTCTTCGACATTCCCGCGAGAGACCTTGCAACAATCGGTAATTACGCAAGAAGATTTAATAAAACATTTTTTGAAACCTGCGAAGCTATTGACGACGTTTTTGTAACTACCGTGACAAGGAAAAAGGTCAAAGAAATTTTAGAAATAATTGGGAAACATTTAAAGCTTGTTAGACGCGAAACGGCTGGGCAGCTTCTTTATTACTTTTTATCAGACACGGGACTTTTAACCAAAATGCTTTCACCAGAGAGTGCAGAGGCCGAAAAAAAGGCGGCAAATATTTCAAAGCTTTTCGACAAACTCAAAACCTACGAAGTGGACCACGAGGACGCAACCGTTCCCGCTATCGTTGACTGGTTGGAATTATCTTCTGAGCTGGGGGAGTCGCCTTTAGCGGCGGACGTTGATTGGGTAGAGGTTAATGCGATTAATATTCTCACCGCGCATTCGGCTAAGGGTCTTGAGTTTCCCGTCGTATTTTTAGTTAACCTGGTAGCCGCTAGATTTCCTACTATTGAAAGACGCGAGCAAATTCCGATTCCCGACGTACTTATAAAAGAGGTACTTCCGGTAGGGGATTATCACCTGGAAGAGGAAAGGAGACTTTTTTATGTTGGCATGACCAGGGCCAAAGATTTGTTAATATTCTCAGCGGCAGATTACTATGGTGAAGGAAAAAGGGAAAAACGACTCTCGCCATTTATTTTCGAGGCCCTGGGCGAAGGAGCTTTCCCCGCCGAGCTAGCAGTTAACCATCAACAATTATCATTTCTGGACTATAAACCCGCCAAAATACCGGACACAAAATTTGAAACCCCAAAGCTCCACGTCGATTATTTATCATATTCCCAAATCGAAACCTTTAGAATTTGTCCTCTTCACTACAAACTAAAATATATTTATAAAGTTCCGACACCTCCAAACTCTTCTCAAAGTTTTGGTAATAGTTTCCACGCGACTATGAAAGGATTTTACGAGGCGGTTACAAAGGGGGCAAAACCAACCGAGACTTTGATGTATAAGGCTCTTAGAGAAAACTGGATTAGTGAGGGATATTTGGGAAAAAAACATGAGGCGGGATCTTTCGAAAAAGCCAAACGATTGCTAAAACACTATATAAAGAATACTTTTGACCCAAAAAACATTCCGGTTTCCATGGAGCAACCTTTTGTCGTCAGACTCAATGAACTAAGAGTGGGAGGAAAAATGGACAGGGTGGACGTACGTGGGGATAACGTTGAAATTATCGACTACAAAACTGGGGCAAACCCGCTTCTTCAGAATGATGCTGATAAGGATTTACAGCTTTCAATCTATGCCCTTGCTGCCACCTCTATTCCGGAATTTCCCTTTGCCAGGACCCCCGAAAAAGTTAAACTCTCACTTTATTATTTTGACACCCCCCAAATAGTTTCTACGACAAGGACTAAGGAGCAACTCGAGGAGGCGAGAAAGACTATCGAGGATTATAAGAAACAAATTGAGGAGTCGGACTTTTCGTGTTCGGGCAACATGCTCTGCCAAAATTGTGAATATTCACTTTTTTGTAGGGTTGGGAAGTAGTCGAATAGGTAACATTACCTTTGTGAAGCATCCAGGATAAGTTACTTCGTAACCCCCAAAAGATTTTTTGAAGTGGGTGAACCCAAGCCAAGATTTATTGGCAAAACGCTCGTCATAAATTCCCTCAAAATCAAAAACTTTTGCCCCACGGCCCTTCGCCCATTTTATTCCCTCCCAGACAATTTTATATTGCGCTAAGCTGCGCCTTCCTTCCTTATTTGTGAATGCCTGCCAGTAGTAGGCGACTCCCTCTCCTATCAAAAAAATGGCCCCGGCATTTTTTTCAGCAGTCGTAATAAAAAGAGAGTTATCTTTAAAGGACCCTTTTAGGACAAGTAAATGAGATAGGGGAGGGATGTACCTTTTTAGCCCCACAGAATTCTTCCATGCATCCCGGAAGGGTCCTATAGTACTTTCTAAGTTTTTACCACTATTAATCACCCTTTTAGCCTCACTTTTTACAACTTCTTCATGGTGGATTATTGCCGCCCTCGCATCCTTTTTGAATCCTGCAAGAAGAGCTTTCTCGCTTTTGCCAAGGTCCAAAAATAACGTTTTTGTGGGAAGGTATGGGGACTTACTTAATTTAAACCCGTCCGACGTTAAAAATTTTGCATCGAGTTCTTTCTTCGGTTCAACGATGATTTGAAAGGCTCGATATTTTTTTGCCAAATCATTAATTTTATTAATTCGGATTTCTTCCGGTCTTTGGACTTTTAATACAGAACCAATCAGGGGAATTTTTTTTATGAAATAGTTAACCCCCGCGATTCTTTCAACTTCCCACCCGATTTTTGAAAGATACCTTGCATACTCACTGGTTTGTCTAATATCGACCATCAAAATGAAGGCTTAGAAAATTTACTTTTGGCCCGAAGTAATATCCAGCGCAGAGATTCCAGAATCCTATACGGCCAATAAAAAGGACTGGTAGGCAAATCCCAAGTTCCTAAAAACTCTACAACTTGGGGACCGTAGCCTTCCTTAAACTTTGTAAATCCTTTTCCTTCTTCGCGTCCCCAAAGGTCAAAAGTCTTAAGTCCCAAGGATTTCCCAAAACGTATTGCCTCCCACATCATTAAATTATTGGCCATGATATTTTTATGCTTTTCGGTTGAAGCACCATATGGGTAATAAAGAAAGTCTTTCCAGACAAATACTATCCAGGCGGTAATTATTTGGCTTTTATAACGAGCGGTCAAAAGTCTTGCTATCGGTTCTTTTCCCTCGGAAACAGGTTTTCGGTGGAGGTGTTCCCACATAAGCTCATGGTAACGCCTGTTGTGGGCGTAAAATCCCTGACGCTTAACCGTTTCCTTGGTTAATTCGAGATATTTTTTAAAGGCGGCTTCAGAGTTATCCTCAACTACTTCGACTCCATTCTTCTGAGCGAGTCGGATGTTGTAGCGGGTTTTTGAATGAAAACTTTTTAAAAGTTCCTCTTCGGACTTTGTCAGGTCTATCCAAAAAGTCGTCGGTGTAAAAAGAGTCTTTCCTTTTGTAGCACCGTACTCACTAAGAAGATTCTTTAATTTTTCTAGGTTTTCGCTAACGGAGGGCTCGAGTTTAATAAATATCAAATTCTCCTCTTTTGCGAGTTTTTTTAATTCGTTAAGCATATTTTTTGTAGGAGCTGGCCCCTTTTCAAATGCGGCTATCTTATAAGGAAGAAGCGGAAGGCTGTGGAGGGTGAGTTGTCCGAAAGGTAATCTTATAACTTTGTTTCCCCATGCTTTTCTAAACTCTCCCCATTCCCAAGTTTGTAATGGGTGGCAAGATGCTTTGTTGAAAGAGTTTTTATCCATATCTTTAAAAATTAATATCGTCAAATTCTCCGAAACTTTTTACTAAGCTATCTCCCCCAACCCCCCGTAAGAGACTCTCTGGAATGTCAATTATAAACCTTGAGGGAGGGTTTGAGAGTTTTTCTCCGAAATAAAGTCGGCGGGTGGCATAGGAGAGATACAAAAGATTTTTAGCCCTGGTTATCCCAACATAGGCGAGGCGTCTTTCTTCTTCCAACTGACCCGTGTCCCAAAGAGAACGGGAATGAGGGAAAAGCCCTTCTTCCATTCCAACAATAAATACAACTGGAAACTCAAGACCTTTTGCTCCGTGTAATGTCATTAAAGTAACGGCATCTTTTTTGGAGCTTTTACCGAGTTCTCTTTTACTAACTGATTCTTCTGCTTCGACAAGAGCAACGTTTTCAAGAAATTCATTGATATTGGGAAATTCGGTTGCGACAGATCGAAGTTCTTTGATGTTTTCAAGACGCGCTAAATTTTCTTCTGATTCTTTTTGGTAAAGCTCGAGATACCCCGTTTTTTCTAAAACCGCATCTAATAAATCGAGGGTGGTAGTCCCTTCGAGATCTTTTAGATCCTCCTTTAGGCTGTTGAATTTCTCAATACGCCTTACCCCCAACTTCTCAATTCTTCTTTTAGATACTGAGTCTTTGGGGTTAACCAAAAGCCTGAGGTATGACAAAACGTCTTTAATTTCACGCCTTCCGTAGAACCTGACTCCTCCAACTAAGACGTAAGGAATTCCAGAGTGAAGAAGAGCCTCCTCCAAAACTCTTGACTGGGCATTGGTTCTATATAAAACTGCTACGTCGGAAAAGTTAGAACCGCTTCCTGTTAATTCTATTATTTCATTTACCACAAAACTTGCCTCATCCAAACCGTTTCTAGCAGAATAGAGCCTGATTTTTTCACCAGCGCCTTTTTGCGTCCAAAGCTTCAAGATTGGGTGACTGGTATTTTTGGAGATTACCGAGTTTGCGGCGGCTAAAATGTTTTGAGTCGAGCGATAATTTTGCTCAAGGTTTATGATTTTTATATCGGGGAAGTCACGGATGAGATAATTGATATTTCGAAAGTCAGCCCCACGCCAGGAATATATTGATTGGGAAGCGTCCCCAACGGCAGTTATATTTTTTCTTTTTCCAACAAGTAATTTTGTAAGGGCATACTGGATTTTGTTTGTGTCCTGCCATTCATCCACAAAGACGTGTGTTAGTTTTTTCTGCCATTTATCAAGAATTTCGGGGACCTTACCGAAAAGCTCAACGCATTTTATTAGAAGGTCGTCAAAGTCAAGCGCCCCCATTTCTTTTAGGAGAGCGTCATACTTGACCCAAACTTTAAAGACTGCCTCTTGCCAATCACCCTTGGCAAATTCACTATAACCCCTAACTGATGTCATTTGATTTTTGGCGTCTGATATCTCCCCCAAGATTCCCGCGGGACTGAATGAGTCAAGCGACATATTAAATTCCTTAAGTATTTGCTTTATTGCATCCTTTTGGTCTTCCCCGTCATAAATTAGAAAATTGGGGGCAATTCCAATATGTTTTCCGTCGATTCTTAACACCTTGGCACAGAAGGAATGAAAGGTTCCTGAAAAAGGTGGGGTCGTCCCGGTTAATGCCGCTACCCTTTCTTTCATCTCCCCCGCCGCTTTATTTGTGAAAGTAAGAAGTAGAACTTGCTCTGGTAGAACAAATTTTTTATAGAGAAAATAGGCTACCCTGTGGGTCAAAACTTTGGTCTTTCCGCTTCCTGCTCCAGCTAAAACCAAAAGAGGCCCGTGGCAATAAGTTACGGCTTTTTCTTGTTCTTTATTTAGTCCGGTAAGCAGCTTGTTTCCTTTTGGCATGTAAAATACAATAGTCCTTACGAGCATAATTCTAGCATGGAAGACCCGGTCGTTCCCCAACCCAAGCCCCCAAACAAAACCAATGTGGTTATTTCAAGAATCAAAAGGAGAATTTTGAAATACACTTGGGCGGTAAGAGGTGGAATATTGGGGCTTTCCATATTGGGTCTTTATCTAGCAGTTTTATTTGTAGGGTTTGTCTTGGGGAAAACTCCCTTTGGCTCATTTGTGAAGCTTAGTGGAGATTTTATTTTTACACCTAGGGACAAGATTGAAATTTTGGATGGACGAACAAACGTTTTGATTTTAGGAAAAGGTGGCGAAGGACACGAAGCTCCAGACTTAACCGACACCATAATCTTCGCATCTATTTCCAAGGAAGACCCAGAGGTAAAACTAGTTTCTCTTCCCAGGGATATTTGGATCCCTGAGCTTAGAACCAAACTAAATAGCGTCTATTATTGGGGGAATCAAAAGCAAAGCGGGGGTGGAATAATTTTGGCCAAGTCTACCATAGAACAAATTAGCGGAGAGACTATCCAATATGCAGTTGTTGTCGATTTTTCTTCCTTTAAAGAAGTTATTGATACTTTGGGCGGAGTCGAAGTCGAAGTTGAAAGAGCTTTTAGCGACGACAAATACCCAATCGTCGGTAAAGAAAATGACGAGTGTGGAGGAGACCCTGAATTTGCTTGTCGATATGAAACTATTCATTTTGAAAAAGGACTTCAGATTATGGATGGAGAGACTTCCCTAAAATTTGCCCGTTCGAGAAATGCGGAAGGAGACGAAGGAACAGATTTTGCCAGGTCGCGTCGTCAACAGAAGATAATTTTAGCAACTTCCCAAAAAGTTCTTTCAGGAAAAATCCTACTTTCTCCAAAGACACTTTTAAAATTGTGGAAAATAATAAGAACTTCGACAGAAACTGACCTTACCGATTCAGCTTCTGCTATTTTAGCAAGAAGGCTACTTTCATCAAAAGATAATTTGAAATCCTTCGTTTTACCGGAAGAGCTTTTGGTAAACCCTCCAGAAACGCCAAGGTATGACAATCTTTATGTCTTTATTCCCAAAAGCGGAGACTGGGAGGACATTCATAATTGGTTTGACTGCATAGTTACCGGGATTAATTGTAACTGAGTTGGTAGATATTTACTCCCGAATTTGAAAATACCATCCTCCCAATTTTTTCAAATTTTTCCTCGTTGAGCGTAGGATATTTTTGTCTTTCAAAAGTTCCGACAACCACATATGAAACATTATATTTTGATAGGAGATTTTTTGCCTCCTCGAGGTTTTGTGTTAAGTAAATTTGACTTACATCATTGGCTCTTGCCTGGGGGAATTCTGGAGTACCTCGCCAGAGCCATTCGTGGACGAACCAACCCGAAACTGTCGGAAGCCCGGAATAAGCCGATATAACATTAAAGTCCGTATAGCTATCTCCCGCGGCCTCCAAAATTATCGGTTGGCCAAAAGTATTTTCCCTAAAGAATAAAATGGCTGAATATAGACCTGGGTAATCTCTTTCAAGCCAAGCCTCACCATCTAGACCTTTATAGTTTTTAAGTTCCCCATAGAAGGATTTAATTCCGAAGTAGGGATAAATAAGAATAGATGCGATAACAATCGATGAAGCCAAAACGGCTAAAAATTTTAAGAGGAACTTCTTTATAGACAAAAGGATTGAGACGATAATATAACCCGAGGCGAGGTAGAAAATTACAAAACCTTGATAGGTAAGCTTGAACATTGTATTTGCCCGATGGTGAGATCCGATGTAGATGTCTTTTACAAAAATAAACTCAGGCAAGAATATCAAAATCCAGGCGGCGATAAGTAGTGAAAATACAAAAATTTTAGATAAATCAATTTTTCTTGTAATTACAAGTTTAAAAATAAAAAAGATAGTGAGAACTATCGGGAATCCCCAGAGAACTGTAAGCTGCCAGATGGGGGTTCTTGCATTTACGAAAGCAACTCCTTGGGCAATTGAGGAGAAATTAATGATAAATGGCATGGCGATAAATAACCCGGCCACTAAAAGGGTAAGAAGCCTCTTTGAAGTTTCGAAAAGAAAATCCCAAGAAAGTTTCTTTTTGACGAGGTTATGAATTGCGATAGTGACCCCAGCTACAAGAAGGTAAATTCCAAAGTCCCAAGTATTGGTCATAAACATTATTCCTAGAAGCATCCCCAACCCCAATGTGATTAATAATTTCTCTCCCTTTTCTTTTGAGAACACTATAAAACTTGTCAAAAGGGCAAGAAATGTTAGAACCACTGGTAAATCCAAAAGGTGCCCGTGAAGGTCAGATACGATAAATGAGTAACTGGGGAACTCATGAATTGTTTTGTCGTTTGTGTCTGGGTTATAGCCGATAAAGCGGGTTGCATCCGGATACCAATATTTTTCGTGCCCGTTTTTTAGGACATAATATGGAGCATGGAAATTTCCACCTAGGCCCAAAAGAAGGGCAGATAAAACTCCTCCGACGATAACTATCCTTACCCTTTGACTACCGAAAGAACTAGCCAAAAGGGACGAGGCAATACTAAAGGCGGAAGAAAGTGTAAGCCCGAGAATAGTTCCCAACATGAGGTTATAAGTAATTGCCCCTGGAATTCCTGAGAGTTTGGTGAGTACCGCGGTCATTAAATGCCCGAACCAATAGTAGTTAATAGTTTTTCCTGCGGCCCACATATCGGCGGGTGGCAGGAATTCACTTCTTAGTATCGAGTTAATAAACCCAAAGTCCATAAATTTTTCAAGCCCTCTAATATCAGGTTGGTGGGCTCGAACATAACTCCAAGCAAAAAGACCTGCGATGAAAAGAAATTCTTCTAAAAGAAAAATCTTTAGTTTTTTTCTAAATATCTCTTTGATTTCGGTATTATTTTTCGCATAAATAATAAAGTTTAGAATGATGTAGATAGCGAAAATCCCAAAAATAAAAAGCTGGTTCAAAGGGAGAATATGAAGAGTTGAAAAGAGAAATACTAAATAGGAAGGAACTATTATTCCAAAGATTTTTGATAATCCGTATCCAGAATCAAAAAATTTGCGTAAGAGACTCCAAGTTAATGGAAAACTAAATAGTCCTAAAGAAAATAATATGACCCACCAGTAAAAAATACTAGGAATGTCTGCTAGCATATCAAAGCGAAATATTATTCGCTATTTTCATTATAGTTGCAAATTGCCAAGTGCTATACAATGGGGACTTAAAGCAGCCAATTGAGATTATGATCATGTATTTCAGGCAGCTAGCGAACTATTTAAAGGTTAAAATTACCCACAAAAAAGCACTGCCGATCTCAATTGTTTTTTTACTCCTTTCAGTAGTCTCTTCCTCCTTACACTACATGATCCTTTTCCCTGGAAATAATCTGTCCTGGATTAGCTGGGTAATTGCTGTTGTAATTTTTTCTTACTCTTTCGCACCTCGTAATTTCTCAATCAAGAAAATATTGGGGAAAATAAAGAGGCGGGATCTATTTATTGGACTCTTTGTCACTCTCCTTTATTTCACAACCCATCTGTGGAATATATCTTCCGCCCCATGGAACCAAAATGGACTTTTTGACGATGCTGCATGGGATATCTATTTTGCAAAAAATCAGGTATTTAGTGGGGCTCCCTTCCAACCGGCCTTCTTTGACTCGGTGGGATTAATAAGCCGCGAAGTAGTTTTTCATTATTACATCTCAGGCCTTTTTAAAGTATTCGGATACAATCTTCCCGTCTTTAATTTCTCACTTCTTATTTTGGGTTTTGTAACGGTATTTTTTACGACATTTATCATTCATAGGATTTTCAACGATACGAGGGTAACGCTTTTGTCTGCCTTAATCATCAATTTCTTCCCGCTTCACTATATGCATATATTTATGGGCCATAGGTATGCAATTGCCGCTCCCCTAATGGTTGTTTCTTTGTATTTTCTTTATACGGCACTCTCCAATAAATCTCTTTTTAGAGTAGCCACTTCGGCGCTATTTGCCGCACTTTGCTTAAGTAGTGCGATTATGGGGAAACAGTATATTCTGGGCCTAGCTTTATCTTTTTTGGCCTATTTAATTTTTAGAAAGCGAAAGGAAAGTTTGAAAGAAGGTCTCGCTTTTACTCTTGTATGGATTACCGGTTTTATTATTTCGGCGACGCCGCTTCTCATTTATATAATCTTTAATTACCAAGCATATGTTCTTAGAGAGCAGGGGCTTTTACGAGAGTTTTTTTCACTTTTTTTAAACGGGGGAGTTGGGGCGATAAGGCCTTACGTCGATGGACTAATTGAGCTTTTTTTCGCAAAACACACATTTCAAAGACAATTTTTACCTGATTTTCCAATCATTCCGCTTGGCTATTATTTACTACTTATTCCAGGTTTATTCATTGCCCTGTTAAAAAAAAGATTTGAGATAGTATTCTTGTCGATCATTCCCACACTTGGCGCATTGGTTTCCGGCTCTTACGATTTTAGGGTGCTTCTTTCTGTTCCCATCTGGGTCATTGCCATGGCTTTTAGCCTAAATCATATTTTTAGTTCAAAAAGAATTGCCTCAAAGCTTTATCTAGTAATAGGTTTGGCTGCGGCGGGTTTGGGGTTAATACCTTCTATTAGTTATCTCTGGAATATTTCAAAAAATCCGAACTATTTATATCTACTTCCTCATAAAGACGTCGCTATCTCACGCTTAGTACAGGATATAGTCGCTGGTACTATCCGTAAAAAGGAAGTAGAGAGCTCCAAGGGAGTTCTCGGGATTACAACAATTAAGGATGAGATAAAACAGGATGAATTTAGAAGGGAAATGGATTCGGCGAGGCCTCAATATGACACACTATTTTGTCCATATAGTTCTTATGCTATTGCCCACTTATTCTTACAAGACTTTGACGATAAGAAGATTCTCTCTTTTTGTAATCAGGGTATACAGCTTCTAAAAACACCAAAAGAAATTTTTGAGGATAATTTTAAAGCGATTCTTAATTACGTTAGTTCGGACAAAGATTTGAAGATGATATGGGAGGTGTCCGATAAGAGCGAAGCGGTCATTGAGATATTTAGCAAATATAAAAAATATGGCTCAGAGGAAATAATTACAAAGAGTGTAGATGGAAGAGACTTTTCTTTATACGTCTTGACGATAGCAAGCAAAAATATAAAATCCTTCCAACGAGATATAAAGATGCTGTCCTCGAAAGAGAAGTTATGAATGTCAAAAAAAGTCTTTGGTTATTTCTTTTACACCTCGAGTTATTCGTATTAGGTACGGCCCTTTTTATTCTGCTTTTTCAGACAGAACTAGCAAAAAGTACTACGGTGCTTTTTTATCGAGGGATTATTTTTCTTAGCATTGTCACATTATTTACTTTTTTTGTTGGGGTGGGAATAAATTTTGCTCTTCGCGGCAAAACTTTTTCTCTTTCTGACGCACTTCTGTCCTCGGTATTAATCTTTTGTCTAAACTTAGTTTTTTTCACCCACCTTCCGGTTACTGCCGAGCGTTCAGTTTCCACTTTTCTGTTGGGATATATGAACGAAAATTCGGATAGAGAAATCTCAGAAGAAGAAATGGCAAAAGTTTTAATCGATAAATACATTTATGAACATGAAGGTGTTCGAAAACGATTTGACGAACAGACCGTCTCAGGGAATATTTTTAACAGTGGGTCGGGCTATAGAATCACCAGTCGCGGGAAATTTGTAATGAGCGTCTATAATTTCGTTACCGATCTATTTAGGATAAGTAAAAAGAATATTTTTCCTTAATTTTTTACACAAGATACTTTTACATCATATATATTGAGCTTCAGTCTTGGATCGATAAATATTTTTTCGAAATTTTTCTCAAATAAAGAATAATTTGCTTGCACTCCTTCTAGAGATGTTGGTTCGGAAGTTTCAATATAATCGATGCCCTCTTGAGTCAGAAGTGCGCACGCAGTTTTCTTGTCTTTTGCTTCAAGGATGGACCTTAGCATTTGAAAACGCGTGTCTGTATCGTATCCGGCAGACCAAGAAAAATAAGGCCAGCCCAAATATATTTTTCTTCCGGCAAGCGAGGCTGGGTCGTAAAGATAGGATGAATTTAATATCAGACTATCCTTTGTGGAATTTCTGATAATAAATTGGGAGGTTTGATTTTTTCGATAGTCAGAAATTTCAATGTAGCCGTCATTTAGTATTGGGAATATATCGATAATTCCGGAGAAAGTTAGTAAGAAGATGGAACTCGCTACCAATACTTTTCCAACAATTTTTTTATCCCAAATACTCACTAGTGCAAAAGCTGTAAAAAAATTTGCTCCGATTAAAAATAGGTTGAAGAATTTGTGATTTGCTGCGACCTCCGGCGAGAAGCGAAAAAGATTTCCAACGACAAAAAGGGTGAGGAATGGGAAGAAAATTTTCTTAATCTTCTTTGGTACAAGCGCAAATCCTATTGGGGCAAGGAAAACTCCTAAACCTAAATTCAAAACCCAATATTTAATAAAATTGACCAGGTTTAGATTTTGTACCAAATAGCCGGGATCGAAAAACTTTACAGTTATTTGAGACTTACCCATATAAAGGATTTGGGGGAGAGCAATGGCTAACGAAAAAAGGCCGATTAGAAATATTTGATATCTTGCCTTTGGGTAAAGTAAGAAAAATACTCCAAGTGCGATAAGCATCATTCCAAAGACAGCAAGGTGGATAAAAGGAAAAAGACCAATGAGTAGCGAAAGTAGCACAACAACTTTTATGGAAAATTTTTTATTTACATCTGTGAATCTATAAAGGAAAAAAACCAAAAGTAAGAAAGCCGCATAGGCTAAAGCCAGGTGTCTCTGATTGGTAAAAATATTAAGACTCCAAAAGGCGGAGACAATTTTGCCGTCATAGGGACCGAAAGATGCAAATTGGGTAGCCTTGGTAATTTCATTTACAAAATTAGGAGAGATAGGGTGAGTCTTTAGAAATTCCAAAAAAGAGAATGACCCATTAAAAAGAAAAAGAACAACGGATAGTATTCCAATGCTCTTTTTTTTGAAAACTTTTACCCCCAAAAAATAAATAACCAGAGTTAAAAGGAAGAATGAAATTGCGCTAGGGATATTAAGAGCCCAATCGAGTCTCAAGCCGATTCTCTCCAAAAATCCCACAAATAAAAAAAAGAGGAAATGGTATCGAATCGGTGGTCCAGCAAAAAGAGGATATTCGGGTGGAAAATTATCACCCAAAGAGAATGAACGAATAAGTGGAATTGTTGCGGCGAAATCACTCCAGGCCTTAGTTGCAATTTTTAAATTTCCATCGGGAGAAATCTGGAATGTTTTGAACATCAGAAGTAACGAAAAAGCGAGGATGGGTAGAAATATAAGAATTTCGGGAAATGAAAGATACTTTCTCATTAACTTTAAACTATCAAAGTATAGCGGAAAAATAACTTTTTGAGGATTAAATGGCCAAGAGCACTCCCGCAATTAGAAGGACGAGCCCTACAGATACTCCAACTAGAGTGGGATATGAAATTCCAGCATCCGGAAGGGTTTCGGCTGAGGTCGGAGTGGCCGTCAATTTTTTTGTTGGAGTGAGGGTTCCCGAGGTAGAAGCAGTTGGCGTCAAAGTTCTCGTTGGAGTGGGAGTTCCCGAGAGGTTTATTGTAGGGGTAGAGGTAGGTAAGGGAGTTGGAGTGAAAGTTGGAGCTTGGGCGAGCTCCTCCTCGGGCGCGATTGGGGAGATGTTCTCCTCCCTTGATTGAAAGATTCTAGTAGCCGTAAAAACTGCAATTCCAGCGAGAACTATAGTTGCAGCCGCAACGCCAATTATTGGCAATCTTCGTTTAAGGTTTTCGTTCATGCGCTTTTCTCTTTTTTGAAAGATAGGGCTAGGGAGAGAGTGCTAAATGTTAGGAGTGAGACTCCAAAAAGAACCAGAGCCAGGGTTCCTCCCGGACTACCGGCATCTGGGAGGGATGAGCCAGTTGCCGTGGGGGTAGGCTTTTTGGTTGGTGTAAGAGTAGCAGACGGCGTCGCCGTGACTTTGGGCGTTGGCGTTGGAGATCCCGTCGGTTTGGGGGTCGGCGTAGGAGTTGAGGTTGCCCTCGGAGTTGGTGAAGCCGAAGGGGTTGCGGTGAATGCAGGTTCCTCTGCTGCTTGAACGACAAAAGTTCGAGTTAGCGCTCTTAATATTCCTTGGGCGTCTCTCCAAGAAAGTGTAATTTTGTGGGTTCCAGGTAAAAGACCCTCGGGTGGTGTCCAGTTCCATTCTCCATCAGTCCCGACCGTAACTTGATCGATAACTGGGTCTGATTCGAGTGTTACCGTAATTACAGTACCCTTAGGTCCTTCCCCGAAAAATTCTGGTTGGGTTGTTGCTACCACTTCGCCACTATCTACACTCTCAAGAGTTACAGTTTGACCCGAAGCGGTTGCGGTTTCGGGTACTGCAAAACCAGATTCTTGCTCCTCCCCTTCGGGTATTTCAATTGTTGCCCCAGGAGTTTCCCCTGGAGTTGACGGGGGAAGATTTCGGAAATCGTGTACCTGGCCCAGGGTTATTGGGGGCGCAGGTTTTGCCGATATCGGGTAAATCTGGGCTGATGCAATACCGCCTATACCTCCCTGGACGGAGATTTCTGCCAAGGAGTTTTCTTCGTCAATTGAAACGAATGACGTTAAATCGAGAGTTCTTGAGGTAGAAATGGGGATAACCCAATTTCCATCAGAGGAGGTGAGGGTTGAAAGTGGAGTTCCTCCTCCAATTGCTACATAAACCAGGACTCCTCCGGCGGGATTTCCATCTGTATCTAAAATCTTCCCTGAAATAACAATCGTTTCGGTTGTGGGTTCAAGGACCGGCCCCGTTGAGACCTGCCAAGAGACCCCGTTATTATCAAATTCCGTTTCATTTGAATTTATGTTAATAAAATAGCTACTTTCGGGATCTAACCCTGTAAGAACCGCCGAATGAAGTGTCGCTTGCCCTTCGACTTCGCTTAATAGAGTTTGCCCAAGCATCTCATTTTTTCCAAATGATACCGCTCCCGAAGTCTCGTTGTCGGTTGTCCACGAAACAGTTAAGGACGATTCGGTAATATTGGTCACGCGTACGTCCTTAGGGGTAATCTCTCCACTTGCCCCAAGTCTAAAAATTTGCCGGTTTCTTACCAAAAAAACCCCGACCACCACACCTATTACAAGCATTACTAAAACTATGATTGTAGGTATTTTTCCTTTCATGGTGTCGGTGTTGCTGTTAATTCTGCCGAGCCGGTGGCTTCTGGTGCTGGGCTAGGTGAAATCGTCGACGCGGGAGTAGCCTCCGGGACGGAGAGTTGCTGGGTGACTTGCGGGCCTTGATTTACAAATGTTTCTGGCACATCTGTCTCCTCAAAATATGTCCTTTGCGATAAAGTTGCAAGAGCCTCTTTATCAAGAGTTGGGGAGATTGGTTCAAGTATCTCGGGAGGAACACTTATTGGTGGCTGTTCAGTGAGTACCCGATAGACGCTAAAAGCTATCCACATGAATAATGTGATTACGGTAAGTATTGCAGTTGAAACCAAAGCCGGCATTTTTCTCTTCATGTCTATTTATTTAAGATACGGCGAGTGTGCATTAATGACAAGAATCAATTGCTTACCTCCTTCAAGTGTAAGCGCAGTATTAATATATAAGGCATCGAGTTTATAAGGTCGTCTTAACCCTTCCAAAGATTTTACAAAAGAAGAAAGCAAGGGGTAGTCGGAGCTTGAGCTTATCGTAAACGCTAATCCCTCGGCCCCTTCGGGAAGCTCGTTCGTTGTGATTACCCCGATTGGGACACTCTCACCCAAAATGTTTACTTGTCCGAGAGATAGCGAAAGAATGCTTATAGGATTTTGACTTACTACTCCCTCAAATTGTCGGACGAGATTCTCGGGCTCGCCCTTTTTGGGTATCGCTATTTTAAGAAGGTCTATGTCGGGTCTTACTTCTTCATAGAGTGCTTGGGCCTGATTTAGATTTTCTATTTTTTCATTCATGATGCTAACGGTTTGTTTTTTGCCTTCAATTTCTTTTAAAAGCTCGGCTATAGTCAAAAGTGTAGGTCTTATTGCAAATATGCCGAATATCGCAATAGTCGCCAAAGAGAGCATAAATTCCATAAACATTTTTAAGTCGTCTCTTTTTTGGTAATGACCTACAACGTTGAGGAAGTAAGTTTTGTAACGAAAATAATTTGATCTCCAACCTAGAGCCATTTAAATACCCTCCTTTGGAAGAGCAACATTAAGACTAAATTCAAGAAGAGAAGGATCTTCCTTGTTTGTACTTACCGAGGCGACAGAAGTATCTGGATATCCGGCGTTTTTCTCAAGGTTGACTGCAAGTTGGACGATACTCCTTTCGTTTGACGAAAAACCTTCAATAGTTAATCCAGTTTCAAAAAATGTGATGGTTGATAATAAGACGTCATCTGGGATATTAGTTGAAATATCTGTGAATATTTTTGAGAAAGAAAGGGAGTCTTTTGTAAGGGTTTTATAAACGGTAAGACGTTTTTGAACTTCTTTAAACTCTTTTTCAAAGTCGGAAGAACTCGCGATAAGTGCTTGTTTCTGTTCTATTTCTTCTCTCAGGCTTTGGTTTTGGGCGTCGAGCCAAAATCTCGATATAAATGCCAAAATTACTACTAGTTCTGTAACAATAACAATGTAGCGAAATGTAGATAGGGCCCAAGCTAGAGCTCTTCCAGTTGTTGAACCAGCAAACTCTTCAGAAGGTAAAAGATTAATTAAAGATTGTTTTTTTCGGGCAGCCATGCAGTCTCAATATACCACATGGAAAGCCATGAAAGAAACGAAAATCTTACTTTTTTGAGGTCTTTTTTGCTGGTTTCGTCTTTGCCTTAGGGTGATTTGTCCTTCGGGGGGTAAGTTTTGAGAGAATGCTTTTAATTCTTGCGGCCTTATTTTTATGAATCGCTTTCTTTTTGGCAGCCCTATCAAGAAGTGAGGTAGCCTTAATAATCTTCTCGGCGGATTTTGATTTTTTGGCAACACGGACAGCAATCTCCAAATTTTTTATAATAGAGCTATTTACTATAGCCTTTCTTTTGGCCGCCCTTAAGGCTCTTTTTGCCGTTTTTGTTACGGGCATGGGCAGAGTATAATCTATGAAGATTTAAAAAACAATGGTTGGAAAAATAATTTCAAAAGGGAAAAAACTTATCTTTTCGGCCCAAACTTCGGTCTTGTCTGCCGCAACTATTATCATGCTTATGGTTGTTGCTTCAAGAGTCTTAGGACTTGTGCGCCAGAGGGTTTTGGCTCACTTTTTTGGAGCGGAGGAACTATCGCTCTTCTTCGCAGCCTTTAGACTTCCAGACCTGGTTTTTGAAGTTTTAGTTTTTGGAACATTTTCATCCGCTTTTATTCCTGTTTTCACCAAAGCTTTAAAGCGGGGCAGGAAGAATGCATGGAATATTGCGGAGAGTGTAACGAATATTGGAGCAATAGCATTCTTACTTGTGGGATTTATTTTGGCCCTTTTTGCCGACCCATTATATAGCCTTTTTGCCCCAGGATATGACCCTACCCAGAGGGCCCAAATAGTCAAAATTGCTAGAATTCTTTTTGCCGCCCAGGGTTTTTTTGTAGTGAGTTATGTCTTAACTTCGGTACTAGAATCTCTGAGGCGTTTTTTGGTTCCAGCCCTTGCCCCCCTTTTTTATAATCTAGGAATCATTTTTGGAACCATTCTCCTGGTCGGTAAATTTGGACTACTTGCCCCGGCTCTTGGAGTACTTTTGGGGTCCTTCTTACATTTTCTTATTCAGCTTCCATTCGCAGTGAAGTTAGGTTTTAGATTTTCTCCTAAAATTAAGTTAAATAAAGACGTAAAAACTATTGGAAAACTCGCCCTGCCTAGGATTATCGAGGTAAGTTTCCTGCAAGCTTCAAAGTTAGTTGAGCTATCTTTAGCTTCAATCATTTCAACCGCTTCCTACACCTATTTTACATTCGCAAGCACCCTCCAATTTCTTCCGGTTGGTCTTTTTGGATCTTCAGTTGCCAAAGCGGCTCTTCCCACCCTCGCAAGGCAGGCTGGTAATCCTTCGGATTTTAGAAGAACACTTTTGGGGGCGCTTTACCAGATAATCTTTTTTGTCGCTCCCATGGCGACTGTTTTAATAGTTTTAAGAATCCCTTTGGTAAGGCTTATCTTCGGAACGGATATATTTAGTTGGGAATCAACGGTACAAACGGGACTCGTCGTTTCGGCCTTTGCCCTGGGAGTTTCCTTCCAGTCAGCGGTGTCTCTTCTTTCAAGGGGATTTTATGCACTCCACGATACTAAGACCCCGGTAATAGTATCCATTATCTCAATATTGGTGGTTGTAGTCTTAGACTTTATTTTTATTAGGGGTTTTTCCCTTCCCGTCTGGGGACTAGCACTCGCCTTCTCAATTGGGGCGGGAATTCAGGCGATTGTCCTTTTTTATTTAATTACAAAAAGAATCGAGGCAGAAAATTTCGTAAGTCTTCTTATTTCTCCTCTAAAAACTCTGATTGCTTCCCTCGGAGCAGGGTCGGCAATGTTTTTTCTTCTTAAGATTTTTGACAGAAGTGTTTGGGTAAAGAGGCTTTCTTTTTTAGGGACTATTGATGCAACCCGCGAAATTCCCTTTGAGCGATTTGTTCTTGATACTCGCTACACTGGAAACCTTTTTGCTCTCACGATCATGGTTACGGGAGTTGGAGTTGTAATTTACCTTGTCATTAGTATTCTTCTTGGTTCAAAAGAAGTATGGGATTTCTTTGGACTGGTCAAAGGGATTTTAGTTAAGCACAAGGTCCTTGCGATTCCCCAGAAGGAATCCGAGCCAATTACCCCTACGCCTACAGATACACAACCCTAAAAGGACTTGACAACTTTTAGCACTCATGTTAGATTACTGCTAATTAAGTATGAGCGACGGACTTACTGCAAGACAAACCCAGATTCTTAAGGCAATAATTGACGAATACATAGAAACGGCCGAACCCGTAGGATCGTTTGCCTTGGAAAAAAAATATAATCTTGGGGTTTCTCCAGCAACCATCCGAAATGAGATGGGAGAATTAACCACACTTGGGTTTTTGCGCCAACCCCATACGTCCTCGGGTCGCATTCCATCACCAAAGGCGATGAAGTTTTACGTGGATCAGCTTATGGAGGAAAAAACAATGAGTCTTGCCGATGAGGTCAAGGCAAAAGAGGAAGTTTGGGATGTACGGGAAGATATAGATAAATTAATGGAAGAGGCTGTAAAGGCACTCGCCGATCGCACTCATAACGTTGCGGTAGCCGCAACCGACGAAGGAAAAGTTTGGCACGCGGGATATGCAAATATATTCGCAAATCCAGAGTTTTCTAACCTTAGGGCTTGTGCCGACCTTTTTTCTTTCCTCGATGAATCCCCAAGGCTACATGAGCTTTTCTTTGAAAGAGCTATAACGGGAAGCCCGATTGACGTACTCTTTGGCGAAGAATTAGGATGGCCGGAAGTCTACCCAGTAGGCTTTATCACCACACGCTTTAGCATTCGCGGTAAAAATGGAGCTTTGGGTGTAATTGGACCGATACGCCTTAGCTACCCAACGATAATACCAACCCTCAGGTATTTTAGGAAATTAATCGAGGAGGTAGCAAGGTAATGAGATTGTCAGTAAAAAAAGATAATGAAGTTACTGTACTCAAAAATCAACTTGCAAGAGCCTTGGCGGATTATGATAATTTAAGAAAGAGAACTGAGGATGAAAGACAGCTTTGGGTAAAGTTTTCGGCAGAGAGAGTCTTAATTAAACTTATTCCGGTTTTGGACATGCTAGCTTCCGCCCAGGAACATCTTAAAGATTCGGGTTTAGCAATTGCGGTTGGGGAATTCAAAAAGGTCCTTTCAGAAGAAGGAATTGAAGAGATAGTTCCAAGAAAGGGGGATCCCTTTAATCCCCAACTGCACGAAGCGCTGGAATCAGTTGGCGGTGGTAAAAAAGGACAAATAGCCGAATTGGTACTTACAGGTTGGAGGTTTACAGATGGTAAAATAATTAGGCCGGCAAAAGTGAAAGTTTACACTTCGCAGGCTGGTGGAAAGAAAGAAGAATTAGAGCAAGAAATCGCAAGAGGAGACTAGATAGAATGTCAAAAATAGTTGGAATAGATTTAGGAACTACAAATTCAGTCGTTGCAGTAATGGAAGGGGGGCATCCCAAAGTCATCCCCGCGGCCGATACTGGCAGAAATATTACTCCCTCGGTCGTTGAACCGGTTAAAAACCTGGTTGGAGACGTTGCCAAGCGCCAGGTGGTTCTAAACCCCAAAAATACTATTTATTCCATAAAGCGTATTATGGGTCGAAGGTATGAGGATAAGGAAGTAAAAAGAACCCAGGAGATGGTCCCCTACGAAGTCAAAGCCGGGAAAGACGGTGTGGCGGTAGTTGAAGTTGAGGAAAAAACTTATACACCCCAAGAGATTTCAGCGAGGGTCTTAATGAAGCTCAAAAAAGACGCAGAGGCATATCTGGGAGAAAAAGTCGACTCGGCAGTTATTACCGTCCCTGCTTATTTTGACGACGCCCAACGTCAAGCCACAAAGCAGGCAGGAGAAATTGCGGGGTTCAAAGTAGAAAGAATCATTAACGAGCCAACCGCAGCTGCACTTGCCTACGGAATGGACAAGAAGAAAGCCGAGAAAATTGCCGTTTATGACCTCGGTGGCGGAACATTCGACATTTCAATTCTTGAGCTCGGGGAGGGAGTATTTGAAGTTAAAGCAACCAATGGAGATACCCATTTAGGGGGAGACGACTTTGACGAAAAAATTGTTGACTATATAGCAGCCGAGTTTAAAAAAGAAAACGCTGTTGATCTTAAGGCAGACAAACAAGCACTTCAAAGGGTAAGAGACGCTGCCGAAAAGGCAAAGATTGAGCTATCCGCTGCAAATGAGGTTGAAATAAATCAACCATATATCACCCAAAAAGACGGCCAACCCATGCACCTCACAATGAAACTTACCCGAGCAAAACTCGAGAGTTTGGTAGAGGAGCTTATTGTCGCAACTATGAAGCCGGTTGAAGCTTGTCTAAAGGACGCAAAACTCGATCCCCATGATGTGAATGAAGTTATTTTGGTCGGTGGAATGACCAGAATGCCCAAAGTTATTGAAACCGTTAAGGAGTACTTCGGTAAAGAACCAAACAAGAGCGTAAATCCCGACGAAGTGGTAGCGGTTGGGGCCGCAATTCAGGCAGGAGTCTTGGGCGGAGAAGTCAAAGACATACTTCTTCTTGACGTGACTCCCCTAACCCTCGGAATTGAAACCCTAGGAGGAGTGGCAACACCCATGATTCCGAGAAATACAACCATTCCCACCTCAAAAACCGAGGTTTTTTCAACTGCGGCTGACAATCAAACCCAAGTCGAAATTCATGTTAGCCAAGGGGAAAGACCAATGAGCACCGACAATAAGAGCTTGGGTAGATTTATATTAGACGGGATTCCCCCGGCTCCTCGGGGAGTCCCCCAAATTGAGGTTACTTTTGACATGGACGCCTCGGGAATTCTTACTGTTACCGCCAAGGATAAAGCAACTGGAAAGACTCAGAACATCAAAATTACTGGAGCGGTTGGACTATCTGACGATGAGGTTAAAAGAATGCAGGAAGAGGCGGAAAAGCACAAAGAGGAAGATACCAAAAAAGCCGAGCAAATCGAGGCCAGAAATAAGGCTGACGCTATAGTGGGAACTGCCGAGAAGGCTCTCAAAGACGCTGGTGAAAAGGTCCCGGCCGATGTAAAAGGGAAAGTAGAAGAAAAGATTAAAGCCCTCAAAGATGCCCTTGCCAAGGAAGGAGCGGGAAAAGAGGAACTGGAGGCTGCCACAAAAGACCTTTCGGACACTCTTTCTTCCATAGGCCAGGCGATGTATGGAGCACAAGGTGAGCAAAAACCTTCCGAGGAACAAAAGAAAGAAGGGGACGAAGAAAATAATGAGGATAAAGATAAGGAAAAAGGAAAGAAAGAAGAAAAAGTAGAAGAGGGAGAGGTTGTAGAATAATAGTGTGGCTGCGAAATCTGACTACTACGATATACTCGGTGTCGGTAAGAGAGCTTCAGCCGAGGAAATAAAAAAAGCTTATAGAAAGCAAGCTCTTGAGTGGCATCCGGATAGGCATAGAGACGAGAAAGAAGCTGCAGAGCGCCGCTTCAAAGAAATAAACGAAGCATATCAGGTTCTTTCTGATTCTCAAAAACGCTCCGCCTATGACCAATACGGCCACGATGCTTTTACTCCGGGCGGAATGCCTGGAGGTTTCGGTGGAGCTGGTGGGCCATTTTCCCAAACTGGCCGCTATGGCCCCTTCACTTATACTTATAGAACTACCGGCGGTAACGGTGGAAATCCCTTTGTGGGGTTTGATTTTGGGGATCCATTCGATATTTTTGAGCAATTTTTTGGTGGGGGTAATCCATTTCGTCAAGCAAGGCAAATACCCCGCTATTCAATAATTCTGGACTTTATGGAAGCGGTTAAAGGGGTCGAGAAGGAAGTTTCGGTAGAGGGTAAAAAGCGCAAGGTAAAGATCCCGGGAGGGGTAGATGAAGGCTCAAGAATTAATTTTGGCGACTTTTTGCTCTCAGTTAATGTACGCCCTCACAATGTTTTTCAAAGGGAGGGAAGTGATATTTATGTGAACGTAGGTATTCCATTTTCACTAGCGGTTCTAGGCGGAGAAATTAAGGTTCCGACTATTGAGGAAGATATAAAAATAAGAATAAGACCGGGTACGAAATCGGGGACTACGGTAAGGCTTAGAGAAAAAGGAGTAATAAATCTCCAAGGACGAGGAAAAGGCGATGAGTACGTACGAATAAATGTTTTAGTTCCCGACAAGCTAAGTTCTGAACAAAAGAAGGTAATTGAGGGTCTTCAAGAAAAAGGTTTTTAACGTTGACTTCAGTAAGCTTCTGGGGTAAAATTTAGACTGGTTTTGTAGATAAATGGTGGGATTTTTGCCCGCCATTTTTATTAATTAAGGTATATGCAAACACCGAGGACAGAATTTGCTCAAGCACTAAAAGCTATAGCCACTGAAAGGGGGTTAGACGCCGCCGTTATTTTAGACACAATTAAACAGGCGATAATTGCAGCATATAGACGCGATGCCAAGGAGCGCGGAGAGGATACAGAAGAGATGGATTTTGACGTAGAGCTTGATCCCGTAAGCGGAGAAACCAAAATATTTGCTTGGCCACTTGAGAAACCCAAAGAGAGAAAGGATGTTACACCCCCAGGATTTGGACGTATTGCCGCCCAGACGGCAAAACAAGTAATTCATCAAAAGATTCGCGAGGCTGAAAAAGGGGCAATAATGGAAGAATTTTCTGGTCGTGCGGGAAACCTGGTTTCTGGAATGATTTTGAGATTCGACGGCCCCAATGTACGGGTAGACATGGGGAGAACCGAGGCTGTAATGCCGGTAACCGAGCGGATACCCAATGAGCGGCTAACTCCTAATCAAAGAATGTCATTTCTTCTCAAAGAGATTATTGAAGGAATAAGAGGAAAGGAAATAATTCTTTCCCGAGCTGATCCCGCCTTTGTACAAAAACTTTTTGCAAGGGAAGTTCCCGAAGTTTCCTCTGGAAGCGTGGTTATTAGGCAAATTGCAAGAGAGCCGGGGGTAAGGACTAAAATTGCAGTTGTCTCGGAACAATCGGGTGTGGACCCGGTAGGTTCTTGTGTAGGTCAAAAAGGTGTTAGGGTTCAAGCCGTTACAAATGAACTTGGAGGAGAGCGGGTAGATATTATCCCCTGGAGTGAGGATATGCGAGAACTAATTTCGGCTTCCCTTTCCCCGGCTGAGAATATAACGGTCAGTCTGGATGAAAAGTCTAAAGTTGCCAAGGTGAGAGCGCCGGAAGATCAATTATCTCTCGCTATTGGAAAAGAGGGGCAAAATGTGAGGCTTGCCGCAAAGCTAACTGGATGGAGAATTGAAGTCGAAGGAATTCCTGGGGAAAAGGTAGAAGAAGTAAGTGAGGTAAAAGAGGAAAAAGAACCAGAAACGATACTTGAACAAACTGAAAAGAAAGAAGATGTTAGTGAAGACACTTCGATCAAACAAACTAAACCTAAAAAGGTAGCCAAGAAAAAGAAAGAAGAAGAAAAGGAGCCCGAAGAAGCTCCAGAAACGGCCGATAAGCCGCAGGAATGAAAAATTCTTTAGAAAGACAAATCTTTTATGAAAAAAGCAATTCGAGCACCAATAGTTTGTGTATTAGGCCACGTAGACCATGGCAAAACAACTCTTCTTGATGCAATAAGAGCGACAAATGTTGCCTCAAAAGAAGCTGGAGGAATTACTCAGGGAATAGGAGCTTCGGTTGTAACCACAAAAGGGAAGAGTATAACTTTCATCGATACTCCAGGCCACGCAGCTTTCTCCAGCATGCGCTCTCGAGGAGCAAAAGTTGCAGATATTGCAATATTGGTAGTAGATGCATCAGCCGGGGTAAAACCCCAGACTATTGAGGCAATTCAATTAATTAAATCGGCCAAAATCCCTTTTATTGTGGCTCTCACAAAAATAGATTTACCTTCAGCCAATATTGAGGAAGTAAAGGGGCAACTGACCAAAGAAGAGATTTTATTTGAAGGCCGAGGAGGCGACACGCCGATAGTTCCCGTTTCTGCAAAAGAGTCAAAAGGACTCTCCGACCTTCTTGAAACGATAGCCTTGGTTTCCGAGGTAAACGGAGTCAAGGGAGAGATAGACTCCCCCCTTGAGGCAGTAATTATTGAGAGTGCCAAAGATAAAAGAGGTACGGTTGCATCGATAGTAGTAAGGGGAGGCAGGATTAAAGTTGGCGACCAAATTTCTGCAGAAGGAATTCCCGGCAAAGTAAGAGCACTTTTTAACGACAAATTAGAGAGGGTTTTGGAAGTCGGTCCTGGAGAACCTGCTCAAGTTTTGGGTTTTGAAAATATCCCACCGGTTGGGGCGAGAGTAGAAGTCGGAGCTCTAAACATGCCTTCAAAGTTTGTATCGCAAATGCAAGCTAAGGTAGAAGAGGGAGAAATTCCAATCCTTATCAAGGCCAAAGATTTGGGGTCCTTAGAGGCGCTTTCAGGGAGTATCCCTCAAGGATTCAAAGTTATCGCAAAAGGGGTGGGAGACGTTAATGAGTCTGACGTCTTAAACGCCAAAGCAAGCGGAGCTAGGATTTTTGCATTTGCCTCCGGAATTTCAGCGAGTGTGGTCAAACTTGCAGAGACAGAGGGAGTGGAGGTTGAGAAATTTGAGATTATTTACGAGCTTATTGAGAAGCTTGAAAAACTATTTAAAAAAGGCGAACTCGAAGTTTTCGGAAAGGCCGAAATCGTGACGTCCTTCCCATTCAACAACAAAAAGGTTGCGGGCTGCAAGGTAATTTCCGGAAGGATTGCAAAAAAAGACAATTTAATTCTAATGAAGGATAGTAAGGAGGCCGGTCGCGTCAAGATTTCTTCAATGAAAAAGGAGAAACAAGAAATAGTTGAGGCAAAAACTGGTGAGGAATTTGGAGTAATTTTTGAACCACAACTTGATTTTGTAAAAGGCGATGTGTTAGTATCGGTCGCAAAGTGAGCCAACATGCAAGATTCTTTTGTCTCTCTAATTAATTCCTCAAAATCAGTCTTAATTCTACTTCCCACAAAACCATATCTTGATCAGGCTGCGGCAGGTCTTGCTCTATACTTAGCCCTTCGAGAACAGAAGGACGTAACTATCGCTTGTCCCACCCCTATGACCGTTGAGTTTAACCGTTTGGTGGGGGTAAATAAGGTAACCGCCGATCCTGGCAGCAAAAACATGATCATTAGGTTTGTAGATTATAACGCAAGAAATATTGAAAGAATTAGCTCTGAAGTCGAAGGCAACGGACTTTACATGGTAGTTATTCCAAATCCAGGAGCAAAAGCTCCTGCCAAGGAAAATGTCGAAATTTCTTTCTCGGGAGTGGCCTCGGATATAGTTATTTTAGTCGGCGGAGTAAATGAATCACATTATCCACAACTATCCACAAAGGACTTTATGGGGACAAAATTAGTTCATGTAGGCACAAGGTCCCTAGCTATTTCGGCTGATAAAAATATTCTTTCCTTTGCAAGGCCGGCGTCATCTGTTTCGGAAGTTGTAGCAAGTCTGATCGAAGAAATGGGAGTTTCCGGGGATGCCGATATTGCAACAAATCTTTTAATGGGAATAGAGGAAGGTAGCCGTCAATTTAAAGGGCCCGACGTAACGGCCGAAACCTTTGAACTGATTGCTACGCTTCTAAAAAAAGGCGGACAGAGGTTGCCCGAAAGAGTCGAGAAGAGAGAATTCTCGCCAATCCTTCAGGCGCCACCTGTTTCAACTCCTCAAAGTGTCGAAGAGGAGTCTCCCAAGGAACCTCCGAAAGACTGGTTAGAACCGAAAATCTATAAAGGTACTTCAATTAGTTAATTTGTATTTGCTTTTGCTGGAAATGGATGTTATTATTTCCACGATGTCTACAAGGTTGTTCGTCTAATCGAACTACTTTGTTAAACACGACTTATGGCACTTGCAGCTGAAGAAAAGCAGTCAATAATAAAGAAATTTGCGCGTGAGAAAGGCGACACAGGAAGCCCCGAAGTACAAATTGCGCTTTTATCTTCGCAAATTGATAAATTAATCTCTCATTTGAAGGACCACGGAAAAGATGTACACTCAAGAAAAGGACTCCTTTCAATGGTTGCTAAAAGAAGAAGGCTTTTGACCTATCTTCAAAAGAGAGACGAGGTGCGCTACAAAACCCTCATAGAAGCATTAAAACTAAAGAAATAACCATAAATTAATGAAAAAGACAGAAAAGTCGATTGAACTTGGGGGAAGAAAATTAACCCTCACGGCTGGAGTACTCGCTCAACAAGCAAGCGGTGCCGTTATGGCTTCTTATGGCGAAACTGTGGTTCTTGCCACTGTAGTTGCGGCGCCACTTAAGGCTGACCTAGGCTATTTTCCGTTGATGGTCGAATATCAAGAGAGACTTTATGCCGGAGGAAAGATAAAGGGAAGCAGATGGGTAAAAAGAGAAGGAAGACCATCAGATGAGGAAATTTTGACTGCAAGATTGATTGATAGGAGTATTCGGCCTCTTTTCCCTGAATCGTATAAAAAAGAAGTTCAGGTCATTATAACGGTCCTTTCGGTTGATTTAGAAAATGATCCTGCGATTTTAGCAGCGATCGCAACATCCGCCGCAATTGCGATTTCCCCTATTCCTTGGTATGGACCGTTGGGAATCCTACGAGTTGGAGAAAAAGAGGGAGTTTACTTCACAAACCCACTTGACTCTGAAATGATAGTTTCGGATTTAGACCTAGTTGTATCTTTGACAAAAGAATCCATTTTAATGGTCGAAGCAGGAGCTAAGGAAGTTAGCGAAGAAACGATATTAGGAGGACTCGAGTATGCGCTTGGCGAAGCTGGGAAAATTGTAGACTTGATTGATTCCTTAGCCAAAGAGGTTGGAGTTGAGAAAGAAAAAAGCGAAGAAGTTAAACTAGACGCAAAACTTGTTTCGAAAATTAAAAAACTAGCTAACGAAAAATTGGAAAAGATAATTCATGGTATGGCTGAAAATGAAGGCGGTAGTTCCGGAGAATTTGGAGATCTTATTTTGGCAGTTGGCGATAATGTAGGCGATGACGAAAGGGCATTCGTTCCAGCCATTTTGGAAAAGCTGAAAAAAGATTTCGTTCGGTCACTGGTTCTTTCAGGAAAGAGACTAGACGGCAGAAAACACAGCGAAATTCGAAAATTAAGCTCCTCCGTTGGCATTTTGCCTAGAACCCACGGAAGTGCAATTTTTGCTAGAGGCCAAACGCAAGTTTTGACAGTTGCTACCCTTGGAGCTCCATCACTCGAGCAATTGATAGAATCTGCCGAAGGAGAAGAATCAAAGAGCTATATGCACCACTATTCCATGCCGCCCTATTCACTTGGAGAAACAGGTAGAGTTGGATATCCTTCAAGGCGCGAAATTGGTCACGGAGCACTCGCCGAAAGAGCCCTTATTCCTGTTATCCCTAAAGAAGAGGTATTTCCCTATACGGTCAGAGTGGTATCCGAGGTAACAGGCTCCAATGGTTCGACTTCCATGGCTTCTGTTTGCGGCTCGACATTATCTCTAATGGACGCAGGAGTTCCAATTACAGCACCCGTTTCAGGAATTGCCATGGGTCTTGTTATTGAGGACAAAAAAATTGCAATCCTTTCCGACATCATAGGAATGGAGGATTTTAATGGCGATATGGACTTTAAAGTTGCTGGAACTCAAAAGGGAATAACGGCACTGCAACTTGATGTTAAGACATTAACTTTAACCACAAAAACCTTAAAAGATGCACTTTCGCAAGCTAAAGAGGGTAGGGCAACAATATTAAAGTCAATGTTAGAGACTTTAGCTTCCCCAAGAGAAAAAGTTTCTACTCATGCTCCAAAGATTAAAGTTGTTAAGATTCCAGTTGAGAAAATTGGAGAGCTTATTGGCCCGGGAGGAAAAACCATTCGAAAAATTATCGCAGAAACCGGTGCACAAGTTGAGGTAGAAGACGACGGAAGCGTTAGTGTTACGGGAACAACTGATGAATCCCTTGCAAAGGCTCTTGAGCGCGTGGAAGGCCTAACCAAAGAGGTAGTCGCAGGAGAAATCTATCAAGGCGAGGTAAAAAGAATTCAGCCATTCGGAGCTTTTGTTGAAGTTCTACCAGGAAAAGATGGATTAGTACACGTATCAGACATGAGTGAGGGATTTGTTAAAGACCCGAATGAAATAGTTGCAATTGGAGATAAAGTCCAAGTTAGGGTCAAAGAAATTGACGACCTGGGACGCATTAATCTTTCAATGCTCATGGATCCTTCGAAGGATAAACCTAAGGGCGAGCGTGGTGGTTTCGGCGGCGGTGGTAGAGGGCGACAGGATTTTCATAGTAAGCCTCGATTTAGGGACCAAAGAGAAGGAGGAGGTCCCCACTTTCCGACGACTAGATATACTACATCTGATAAGAAAGACTTCAATAGATAGCGACTTGGTGCTAAATTTATAGATATGGATGCTGCTGCCCAAGAAATTTCAAAGCTGGGAGAAAAGATTAAGTCGGTAACTATTCCCCCAAAACTTGCTGAGGAGATTTTAGTTAGACTCGACCAGTTATCTAAACTTACAAATTCCCCTACTTTTTTACCGGAATATGACCGCATGAGTAAATATATTGATTGGGTAACTTCTCTTCCTTGGGAGAAGCGAACTCAAGACTTGCTCGAACTTGAGGTAGCAAAAAAAGTCTTGGACAAAAACCACTATGGCTTAGTCGAGGTAAAAGATAGAATTTTGGAATATATATCCGTGATGAAGCTTAAACAGGAGAAGGGAGAAGGGAGCGAGGTTTTCCGAGCGCCGATTCTTTGTTTTGTGGGGCTCGTTGGAACGGGAAAAACGACTATTGCCTATTCTATTGCCGAAGCCTTGGGGAGACACTTTGCAAGAATTCCTTTTGGGGGCATGGGGGACCCGCTGGACCTTAGAGGACAGTCGAGGATGCACCCAGAGGCTGAGCCAGGAAAAGTTTTAAAGTCACTCAAAAATGCCCAAAGCAAAAACTGCATAATACTTCTTGATGAAATAGACAGGGTGACTGAAGCCGGCCGATCTTCAATTATGGGAGTTTTGGTTGAGCTTCTTGATCCAGAACAAAACCACGAATTTGTAGACCACTACCTCGATTTTCCTTTCGATCTTTCAGAAGTTCTTTTTATTGCAACAGCGAATAATACTACAAATATTTCGACAGCAGTTTTAGATAGACTCGAGCCAATTGGCATGCCTTCTTATTCCGACAACGAAAAAATTACCATTGGTTCTCAATATGTGTTTCCAAGGGTTCTAAAAGAAGCGGGTTTGCCCGAGGGTACAATTGTCCTTGATAATGATGTTTGGCCTATGGTTGTTAGACCTCTGGGGTTTGATTCAGGGATAAGGACTTTGGAGCGAACTATTGAAGGGGTTGTAAGAAAGGTTGCAAGACTCATAGTTGAAGGAAAAGGACAAACTTTTAAAATAACCGCACAAAACATCAGAGAGTTTTTACCACAATAATTAATACTTTCGACAAACAGAAATTACTAAAATCCCTGAGGGATAAGATGCTTAAAGACGAGAGTCTGCCCTTCACGCGAGGCGCTACAAATTTAGTTTTTGGGGTAGGAAGCCCCGACACTAAAATTCTTTTTATAGGGGAGGGCCCTGGCTATTGGGAGGACCAGAAAGGGGAGCCTTTTGTGGGTAATGCAGGCAAACTCCTAAACTCCTTAATTCAATCGATCAAACTATCGAGGGAAGATGTTTATATAACCAATGTTGTTCACCACAGACCTCCAAATAATCGGGACCCAGAGCCTGAAGAGATAGAAGCTTACCAGAAGTATTTAGATTCTATAATAGAAATAATTTCGCCAATGGTGATTGTTACATTGGGCAGATTTTCGATGGGAAAGTTTTTGCCGGGAGTAAAAATTACAGCTGTTCATGGAAAGCGCTTCGGTATAAACTGGAAAGGAAAGGAACTGATCGTTGTGCCAATGTTTCATCCCGCGGCGGGGTTAAGGAGCGGGGAGGTTTTAAGACTGCTAAAAGAAGATTTTATGAAATTACCGGAAGTTTTCAGTGAACTAAAAAAAGAAAATAAAAGCCAACAAATGAGTCTGATTTAGCGATGTCTGGTCTAAAATTCATAGCCCTTTCTGGAACTACGGGTGTAACCCAGAACCATTACGTTTACGAATACGGAAATGACATGATTGTGGTCGACGCTGGAGTGGGATTTCCTGAAGCTGAAATGTACGGAGTGGATTTGGTCATTCCCGATTTCAGTTATGTTAAAGAAAACAAACACAAACTTCGGGGAATTCTTATTTCCCATGGACACGAGGACCACCTGGGAGCACTACCCTTCCTTCTCCCTCACGTTTCCACCCAAGTTTACGCCACACGGCTCGTCGCGGGTTTTATAGAAGATAAACTTAAAGACTACCGACTAAAGGGTTATAAGGTGAATGTTTTTGATCCTGAACGAGATACCCTAACCTTGGGTAGTTTCAAAGTCACTCCTTTCAGGGTTTCGCATTCGGTCCCGGACGGAGTGGGTTTTGCAATCGATACACCCGAAGGCAAGGTCTTCCATGTTGCGGATTATAAATTCGACTGGACTCCGGTCGATGCTAGGCCCTTCGATATAGCAAAATGTGCGAATTTAGCAGCCGAAGGAACTTTGGCGGTAGTTTCTGACTGTCTGGGGGCCAATTCTCCGGGATATACCGAGTCCGAGGCCCAGATCGAGGAGCAGATAGAAAATCTTGTAGCCGGGTCGAAGGGTCAAATCTTCTTTACCACAATTTCTTCCAATATTTCAAGAATCCAACAAGCTATAAATGTTGCCAAAAGATTGGGTAGGAAAGTGGTAATAATAGGCAGATCAATCGATAAGAAAGCCGAAATTGCCAGGTCTTTGGGATACCTGCATTATGAGGCCGGTCAGGTAATTTCTCCTAAAGAGGCATCAAAGTATCAAGCCGATAAAATTTTCTATATTATTTCCGGAAGTTATGGTCAACCCGGCAGTGCTCTTTATAGACTTGCCCTTGGGGAGCACGATTTTTTGAAGATTAGCCCTGACGATCTGGTAATTTTCTCTTCGGATCCTGCTCCTCCTGGATCAAAGACTAACGTTGATTTTTTGGTAGATAAGTTAATCGAAGCAAATGCCGAGGTTCATTATTATGATATGCAGGAGGATTTGCACGTCTCGGGACATGGAAGCCAGAATGATATAGAAATGCTCTTCGCAATTCTAAAACCCAAGTTTTATATTCCCATAGGAGGTACGATCAGGCATATGAGGGCTTATTCGCAAATGGCTCAGAAAATGGGGGCGAAAAAGGAGGATGTGTTCGAGCTTTTGTCAGGAGAAATAGTTGAGTTTAGCGGGAAAATTGCAAAGAAGGGGGGGAGAGTTCCCGTCAAAGACGTCCTAGTAGACGGGTTAGGGATAGGAGACGTGGGAAACGTGGTCCTAAGGGATAGACAAATACTCGCCCAGGACGGAGTAGCGATTGCCATGCTTCAGGTTGACAGGAATGCGAGAAAACTTGTAGACGTTCCGGAAATAATAAGCAGGGGTTTTGTCTACGAGGCAAAGCATAAAGAAATTTTGATTAAAGCTGCCCGCGAGCTTAAAGCATATTTGGAGAAGAAGGAGAAAGTAGATCCCCACTCAGTCAGGATCGCCTGCGTCGATTTTCTTGAAAGATACTTCTTTGAAAAAACCGGACGGCGCCCCATGGTAGTTCCATTGATTGTTGAGATTTGATAACTCCTTAGGGTTATGTATTTCGCGCTGATATAATGTAGTTATGGCCAAGAAGCACCATAGAGTTCCAAAAAGAAAATTTAACTTAAGGCTTAAAAGGGCAACGATTTTTTCCATTTCCCAAATTGTTTTCTTTGCTCTGGCGGGCTTGGTACTCGTCTCTTTTACCCGAAGGGGATTAATTCTTGTAAAATTAAATGACTTACTTACAGATTCGTTTTCCTGGGCAGCCGCATTTTTACCCTTTATTTTTCTTTCATTTGCTTTCTTGCTCTCAAAAATGAAATTTTTCTTGAGCCAACCCAATGTTTTGGTCGGGTCGCTTCTTTTTTTTATCTCGATTGCCACCCTGGGGAGAGCAGGGAGTGTAGGAAGGCTTGCTTGGGACGGTGTTTCTTCTTTAATAACCTCGGTCGGGGCCTTCATTGTTTTACTAGGGACGAGCCTTACGGGGCTCATCATTCTGTTTAATACCTCGCTTGACCAAGTATTTGTTTTAGTTGCAAGTTTAATAAAAACAGTAAGACGCTTTATTTATGGGGAGAGAGGGTTTGACAAAGGACTCGCTGGTCGCTCGTTAAAAGTTTCTGGAGGAGGTATAAATGTATCTACCGCCATCTCACCGAGAGCATCGGTCGAGCCGCGTGAGGAGCTTGAACAAAAACTTGTCAGCAATGTCCGCGGAGAGGAAATGGTTTGGAAATATCCACCACTGAGTCTTCTTTCTGATGTAGAAACGGGTAAGGCCGATAGGGGCGACATCAAAGGTAATGCAGCGACAATCGAGGAGACACTGGAGTCTTTTGGAATAAGAGCCAAGGTGGTCGAGGTCAACCTCGGCCCAGCAGTTACCCAGTATGCACTCGAGGTAGCCTTGGGAACAAAGCTTTCAAAAATTACGGCACTCGAGCGAGATTTGGCCCTCGCCTTAGCAGCTCCAACCGGAACAATTAGAATTGAAGCGCCTATCCCGGGGAGGAGCTTGGTTGGAATAGAACTTCCAAACAGAAGTCCGGAGTTTGTTCCTTTAAGAAAGATGATGGAGTCGGATGCCCTGCGGGCAAATCGCTCAAAATTGGCTGTTGCTTTGGGACTCGATGTATCGGGAAAGCCGATTGTAACCGAGGTGGGACGAATGCCGCACGTCCTTATCGCCGGACAAACTGGTTCTGGAAAAAGCGTTAGTATCAATGCATTTTTGGGAACCGTACTATTTCGCGCGGCTCCTTCTGAGGTAAAACTTATTTTGGTTGACCCCAAAAGGGTAGAGCTTACCCACTACAACGAAATTCCCCATCTTTTGACCCCGGTAATTGTTGAACCAGAGAAAGTAATTTCGGCCTTAAAATGGATTCTGGCTGAAATGGATAGACGTTATAAACTATTTGCACAAGCGGGTGCTCGAAATATTGACGGCTACAACGAAATGTCTGGCTTTCAGGCGCTTCCTTATATAGTTTTAGTAATCGATGAGCTCGCAGACATTATGCTTTTTTCTCCGGTTGAGGTGGAGGATGCAATAACCAGAATTGCCCAGATGAGCCGCGCTACTGGAATTCACATGATTTTGGCAACCCAAAGGCCTTCGGTAGACGTTATAACCGGGCTAATTAAGGCTAATATCCCCTGTAGAATTGCATTTGCGGTTGCCTCCCAAGTCGACTCAAGAGTAATACTTGATACCCAAGGAGCAGAGAAGCTTTTGGGAAGGGGAGACATGTTATATCTTCCTCCCGAGCAGGCAAAGCCTATTAGAATTCAGGGCGCATTTGTTTCTGATAAGGAGATATCGGCGCTTGTCTCCTTCCTTAAAACTCAAGGGGTTTCCCCCCAGTATACCGAGGAGGTTATTTCAATGGCGAAGAGTGGTAGGGGGCAAGTTCCGGGTTTAACGGGTGAACCTGACAAGCTATTCATGGACGCAGTTCGCGAAGTAGTCAGATACGAGAGGGCCTCTGCCTCACTTCTTCAGCGCCGGTTGTCGGTTGGTTATGCCAGGGCCGCTCGAATAATAGATGAATTAGAAGGAGCTGGAGTAGTTGGCCCAGCCGAAGGATCTAAACCCAGAGAAGTTTTAATTGTCGACGCAGAAGAATTCTTGGCTAATCTTCAGAAAGGCGAAGCAAGCTCCCCGTAATAGATTATGAGGACAATTGGAGTTTTGCTTAAGGAGGCAAGAGGGAGAAAAAGGTATTCTTTGGAGTATCTTGCCCAACTTACCAAAATAAAGAAAGATTTTATTGAAAGAATAGAAAATGAGGACTGGACGAGTCTCCCGGATTTTACGGTTGTAACAGGGTTTGTAAAAAGCGTCTCAAAAATTTTGGATATTGAGGAGAGAAGTACTGTTGCACTTCTTAGGCGAGACTATCCACCCCAGAAACTACATATTAATCCTAAACCAGATGTATCGGATAAGTTTGTATGGTCGCCGAGACTTACGTTTTTGGTTGGGGCAGCTTTAGTTATTGCTTTGGTTTTGGGTTATCTTGGTTTTCAATACGTTCGCTTTGTTTCACCTCCCCCACTTTCCGTTGAGCGGCCGAGAGAAGGAGAGGTGGTAAAGGAGAGGAGTCTTAGCGTATTGGGAAAAACTTCATCAGATGCCACCGTCAAAGTTAACAACCAACAAGCTTTGGTTAGCGACGAGGGAGAATTTGAGGCGGAAATAGAAATTTTTGAGGGGACTAGCGAGGTTATCATTCAGGCAATATCTAGGGCTGGAAAAGAGACCACAGTTCATCGTAAGATAAAGCCTGAACTTTAATTAACATGGACGGAGTTCAAACCCTTTTAATCGTCGTAGTAATTTCCTTAACTATTCTTTTGGTTATCGTTGGCATTCAAGTATTTTTGGTAATAGTTGACTTAAGAAAATCAATTAAAAGGCTAAATAGTATTTTGGAGGATGCGATTTTGGGAGGGGGACTTATTCGACCGGATAAAATAACGAGCGTTTTGGAACTTCTAAAAAAGAATAAAAATCTCCAGACACATGGTTCTTCCTCGGAGCCGCCTAAAATTTAAAAGATTAGGAAGATTGAAACTCAAGACAGGTATAATTTACCCCGCCAATAGTTCTTCAATACTCTGGCGAATCTCAAAAGCACCCTTTCTGTTAAAGGCGAAAATCATTCTACCCGGAGTTCTCTTTAATTCATCTATTACAAACTGGTGACCAGTGACGGGGTTACTTGTTATGAATCCTCGGCCTCTATCAAATACACCAAGTCTAATTTGACCTACCATTCTTGAATACTCTAAATCAAAACGCATTGAAAGTTCTTCAACATACCTTTCAACCGATGGGTTAACTCTACGCGAAACTACTGCTACAACATCTAGATCTTTTGGTTTGGATCTTAATTCAGTACATGAACCTACAACTATCAAACCAAGAACACCTCCCTTATCCGCCTCATGATCTGGTGGTTGTATATTACCGTCGCCATTTAAAGTCATCCTTGAGATATCGGTTAAGAGTTCGAGAAACCGCCTTGGCGACTCTTCTCTAAACATCTCAAATCTCAATCGTGTGTTATTTTCCGTAGTTTGGGTATATTATCACCCAATATTGAGACAATCAAAACTCGGCTGGATTCTAACCATTGTAGAAGGATATAATCTAGCCATGAGCTCGGATGAAATTCGCGAAAAATATCTCAAATTTTTTGAAGGTAAGGGGCATGCAAGAATTGATCCTGCCCCCTTGGTTTTAGAGAGCGACCCCACAACACTTTTTACCTCAGCCGGAATGCAGCCCCTCGTCCCCTACTTAAAAGGAGAATCCCACCCCAAAGGCAAAAGACTCGTCGATAGCCAGCCGAGCTTTCGTACAGTAGATATAGATGAGGTTGGCGACAACCGCCACCTGACATATTTCGAAATGCTCGGAAATTGGAGCCTGGGCGACTATTTCAAGAAAGAGCAGCTTGAGTGGTGTCTGGAATTTTTTACTAAAGAGTTAGGGTTTTCCAAAGACAAACTCTGGGTCTCAGTTTTTGAAGGTACAAAAGAGGTTCCAAAGGATGAGGAATCGTTTAATAGGTGGAAGGATTTGGGGATTCCCGAGGAGCGAATTTTTGCATACGGAGTCGACAAAAATTGGTGGAGCCGTTCGGGACCACCGGATAAAATGCCACACGGGGAAATAGGAGGACCAGATTCTGAAGTGTTTTATGACTTTGGAACCCCGCACGACCCGAAATACGGTGAAAAGTGCCACCCCAATTGTGATTGCGGAAGATTTATTGAAATAGGAAATTCCGTGTTTATTCAATACCAAAAAAATGAAGATGGGACACTCACTGAACTTCCACAAAAGAATGTGGATTTTGGAGGAGGACTAGAGAGGATTGCCGCGGCTATTATTAATAAGCCCGACATTTTTTTAACTGATTTTTATGAGCCGATTATTAGAACCCTTGAGGCAAAAACGAAAGTCAAATACAGCGGGAATGAAACAAGTTTTAGGGTGATCGCCGACCACTTAAGAGCAGCCACTGAAATTGCGTCAGAAGGGGTCTATCCAAGCAATAAACTTCATGGGTACGTTTTAAGGCGTTTAGTAAGAAAATCGGCTCAAAAAATTCAAACACTTTCAAAAGAGGCGTCTTTAGTTGAAGTGGCTAAAGACGTGATTAAAGTCATAAGTACAAAATCCGAAATAACGGAAGTTATTGGTCAGGAAGTTGATAAGTTTGAAAAAGTTTTGGAAAGAGGTAGGCAGATTATTAATGCTAATCCCGAGACTGACCCTTTTGACCTTTATCAGTCGTACGGAATACCCATTGAGACTACTAGTGAGCTTTTGGCTGACGCAGGAAGGATTCTCACCCAAAAAGAGAAACTTTCTTTTGAGGGGAAGCTTAAAAAACACCAAGATCTTTCCCGAGAACTTTCAGGCGGCATGTTTAAAGGAGGGTTGGCCGATACTTCGGATAAGGTTATAAAGCTCCATACCGCAACCCACCTTTTACATTCTGCACTGAGGAGGGTGTTGGGCGAGCACGTCAGCCAAAAAGGTTCGAATATTACTGCTGAGAGGCTACGCTTTGATTTTTCTCACCCACAGAAATTAACCGAGGAGGAAATTAAGAAGGTTGAGGGTTTGGTCAATGAGCAAATAAAAAAGGATCTGAAAGTGGAATTTGAGGAAAAGTCTTTGGACGAAGCCGTGAGTGATGGCGCACTACACTTTTTTGGCGAAAGGTATGGGGGAAGTGTAAAAGTCTATTCAATTGGGGACTTTTCTAAAGAGATTTGTGGCGGGCCTCACGTTGGCCACACGGCCGAGATCGGAAGTGTTAGAATATTAAAGCAAGAAAAGTTAGGCTCGGGCGTCGTTAGAATTTATGCGACGGCCGAATAAAATCTATGGACCTCAAAAGTTTTCTGCCGGGCTCTGATAAAGAAAAGGACAAAGAATATTATTGGTCTTTAATAATTGAACCCGGTTGGGTACAGGCCGGCGTTTGGAATATCGAAGGGGAGAAGGCTGAGGTAGTCTCCATTAGCCCAACCGTTGCCTGGGAAGTTGAGGGAGAACTCCTAAATGCGGCTGACGCGGCCCTTTCCGCGGCTATTCAAAACCTTCCAGAAGATATGGGAGAGCCGCAAAAGACAGTATTCGGGGTTAATTCTTCATGGGTGACAGAAGGGCAGATAAAGGACGAATACCTGACCCGCATAAAGAAAATTTGCTCTGATTTATCCCTCAAACCCGTTGGTTTTGTGGTTCTGCCTGAGGCTATTTCGCACCTTATTAAAGCCCAGGAAGGGGTACCTCTAAATGCTTGCGTCTTGGGAGTGGGGAAAGAAACACTCGAGATTGCACTTTTTAGGCTGGGGAATTTAGTGGGCTCTTCACAAATCGCGAGAAGTGTCTCGGTAGTTGACGACGTTGCAGAGGGCTTGGCCAGATTTGCCAGTCGGGAGGCGTTTCCATCAAGAATTATTCTCTATGACGGAAAAGAGGGAGAACTCGAGGAAGTAAAACAAGCACTGCTCAATGTTTCTTGGGAGAGTTTTGAAAAAATAAAGTTTTTGCATTCACCCAAGGTCGAGATAATTACCCCTGAAAGAAAGGTACTTGCAGTTTCCCTTGCGGGAGCTTCCGAGATTGCAAATGTTACGGGAGTGGGAATAGCGAAAGTGGTGGGAGGTATCGAAAAGGAGGAGTTGGAAGAAGAGAACGTGGTGCTCCCCGAGGAGAATGTGAACCCGGAAGAGCTGGGTTTTGTTCTGGGTAAAGACGTGACTACAATCCCCAAGGTTGGGTTAACTCCCCAAGCCTCCCCTACAGCCGAATTAAGAAAAGAAGTTATCGCAAAACCCCTTACCCAAAGTATGGAAGCACCTTCCCCTAAATCCAAAATTACGGGAGTTTTTTCCCGCATAAAACTTCCACCCATTTCACTCTCTTTTCTTAAAAATTTTAAGCCCTCTTGGCCAAAGCCCAGTGTTTCCTTTCCGGGAAAAAGAATTCTTATTTTCGGAGCAGTCTCAATAGTAATAATTTTTATTCTGGGGATAGTTGCCTGGTGGTTTTTACCAAAAGCGACGGTTACTATTTATGTTTCTCCTCAAAAACTTGAGGAAAGAACAGAAGTAAGGGTCGATTCCTCCGCAACCTCCTTAAATTTTTCTGAGGGTATAATTCCCGGCAAAGTACTATCAACTACGACCTCTGGAGAAAGAACAAAAGGGACTACTGGAACTAAAACGGTCGGAGAAAAGGCAAAAGGGAGTGTAAAGATTCAAAACGGAACGGCTTCGGCCATTAACCTTCCAGCGGGAACTATATTATCTTCTAATTCGGAATTAAAATTTGTAACAGACGCTGCCGTTTCGGTTTCTGCCGCAATTTCTCCCTCAAGTCCCGGAGAGGCAACGGTCGAAGTTTCAGCGGGTGACATTGGGGCAGAGTATAACTTAGCCAAAGACGAAGTATTTGACGTGGGAAATTACCCAAGAAGCGACGTCGACGCAATTTCAACGTCCGACTTTACAGGGGGAGCAAGCCGTCAAATAGCAGCCGTCTCAGAAGAAGACCAGACGGTCCTTGAAGAAGAACTCCTTGATGAGCTTTTAACTAAAGCTAAAGACGAGTTAGGAGCAAAAACTGGGGAAAATGAAACATTTATAGCTGAATCGGCCGTGAGTGAAGTAACCGAAAAGATTTTCGGGAATAAAGTGGGGGATGAGGCCGAAACCCTAAAACTTAATTTAACCATAGACGTTTCCGGACTTTCTGTTTCTGAAGGACAACTCACCGACCTTGCCATGGAAACTCTAAAGGACAAAGTTCCGGGAGGCTATGTTTTAAGAGAAGGGCAGATTGAGAGCGACTTTGAATTTTTAGAAAGTAGCGACGAAGGGGCAAGGGTAGAAGTTCTTTTTCGGGCAAATCTTTTACCGGAGGTAAAACCGGACGAGATTGCCAAAGCAATCAGTGGGAAATACCCGGCACTGGCCGAGGATTATCTAACAAGTATTACCGGTTTTGCGAGAGCAGAAATTAAAATTAGCCCAAGCTTGCCTGGGAGACTCAAGACACTCCCGCGCCTGAGCCGTAATATTGAAGTTGAAATTGCTGCCGAGTAAAATTACTCCCATGGGCAAAAATACGATCTTTAGGATTTTGGCCGGATTATCGGGATTTTTGGGGATGGCAATTGTTTCATATACTCTCTACCCATTAGCCTCTTATGAATTAAACGCCAGGGAAAAATATCCCAAACTTATTTCTCCGCTTCCGGAGTCCGAGAGACTTCCGGATCTTTCCTCCGAGTACGACTTAACTCTGGCCAGTAATTGGTTTCCCGATGGAGCTAACAAAGAGGATTTTGTCCTCTCGAAGGTTTCTTACTATACAATCTCAATTCCAAAATTGGGAATAGAAAATGCTACCGTTGCAATTGGCGGCGAGGATTTAGCTAAAAGCTTAATTCAATACCCCGGCACCGCCCTTCCTGGTAAAATTGGAAATACGGTTATTTTTGGTCACTCAATCCTTCCCATTTTTTATAACCCCAAAGATTACTTGGCTATTTTTTCTACACTCCCCACGCTCAAAAAAGGAGACAGGGTAGAGGTAAGTTACGACGGAGTAAGATATGATTATCAAGTAACTGACTTATTTGAAGTGCTACCCGACGAACTCGATGTTCTCACACAAGATTCTTCAAATTCATATATCTCTCTTATTACTTGTGTCCCACCCGGGCACCCTCTTAAGCCAAAACGCTTGGTGGTAAGAGCAAAAATAATACCCGTTAACTAATATGACAATTCTAGGAGTCGATTGGGGAGAGGCAAAAGTAGGACTCGCTTTAGCCGTGGGGATAGTTGCCGAGCCTTACTCCGTGGTTAGATACAAAAGTAAAGGAATATTAATGGAGACACTTAGAGAGATTATTAAAAAGGAGGAGGTAGGTTGCGTAGTTTTGGGAATTTCTGAAGGTGAATCAGAGAAGCTCGCACGGGAATTTGGAGACAAAGTGTCAGAAGCCTCAGGAGTTGGGGTGGTTTTCTGGGACGAAACCCTTTCGACCAAGGAAGCTCAAGATAAAGCTATTGAAGCGGGAATTAGCCGAAAAAAGAGGAAGGAACTTGAAGATGCTTTCGCAGCAGCAGTTATGTTACAATCCTATTTAGATAGTAATGCTTAAAAACGTTATTGCACCAATTCAGGCCTGGCTCCTTTTTCAAGGCAGGTGCGTCGGATGTGGGAGGCCTTTAACTGAAGCAAAAAAGGAGAAAAGGAGAGACGATATAGATAAATTAACCTGTGTTTGCGGGCGTATTTTTATTTACGACCCCAAAACAAAAAAATATAGACGCGCACTCCTCGAAGAAGTTTAAGCTTAAATGAAGAAGCTTCTAATTCCTTTTGTCCCGCTTGTTCTTTTTTTGGTGTTAGCCCTATTTGGACTATTCTGGTGGAATAAAAACTCCCAGAATGTGTCTCAGGACACCAGGCAAATTGACTTTCTGGTTGTGAGGGGTAGAAGCGCAAGTCAAATTGGTGAAGGGCTATTTGATGAAGGGTTAATAAAAGATCCCCTGGCTTTTAAGATATATGTCCAAGTCTCTGGAAAAGCGGCAAATATTCAATCTGGACAATTTAGAATTTCACCAAGCTACTCATTAGTTACTGTTGTCGATACCCTCACAAAACCTCCGGCTGAGCTTTGGGTTACAATTCCCGAAGGCTTGAGGCGCGAGGAGCAAATTGAGAGGTTCATTAAAGCCTTAGAAATTAGTCAAGCCCAGGCCGAGGCTTTTAGGGCAGAATTTCTTTCGGAATCCGAAGACTTTGAGGGTTATCTTTTCCCCGATACCTACCTTTTTCCAAGAACGGCAACTGCCAAAACTGTTGTTTCTCGAATGCGATCGACTTTTGATTTAAAAATGAAAGAACTTGAGAAAGAGATGGAAGCGTCCGAGTTTACTCTTGAAGGGATTGTAATTTTGGCCTCGATTATTGAAAGGGAAACAAGAACCGACGACGAGCGCCCGGTTGTAGCCGGAATACTCATAAATAGATTAGATATTGATATGGGACTTCAGGCTGATGCAACCGTCCAATATGCAGTGGCAAGCAGTAGTTGCCGAGCCGGGGAGGGATGCAATTGGTGGCCGATACTCACAAAGAACGATCTTTCAATAAATTCAGCATTTAATACCTATAGATTTCGGGGTCTTCCACCTGCCCCAATTGCGAGTCCCGGTATCTCATCCCTCATGGCAGCGGCTAATCCAGAGGAAAGCGAGTATCTCTATTATCTCCATGATGCCGAGGGAGGGATACACTACGCAGAAACCCTTTCCGAGCACAACGAAAATGTAAGGATTTATTTAGGAAAATAGTTGACAAGGCCAAGTATTTCTTCTAAAGTACCCCAGAATTAGAAATTTATATGACAATAGAGGGAGGATCTACGAGTTTTCCGACCGAGTTTGAAATTCCCCGAAGACGCATTACCCCAGCAGAAATAACTAGTCGTCTAGATACATACTTTCCAGAGATAGAATTGCGAATTGCAAAGCCTGGTAAGAAAGTAAGTCTTGGACTTAAAGTAGATGAAAAAAATAGGATGGGTGAGGCATTTGTTCTCTGGGGGGAGGCCCTAAATGGGCTTAACGGTACTTATATGGAGCCTGCGGATTTTTTCGACTATTTTTCACCGCAACGGAGGGTTACGGGTTACACCGAAGCAAGGAAACTTCTTTTGGGTGATTTATCTCCTGCCCCCAATCCCCTTTTATCATTAGCATCTCCCGAAGGACGAGTAGAGGTGAATATTTTTGGCGGTGCAACTAATAGGCAGGCAATTGCCATTTCTGAAATAGGAGACAAAGGTGAATTTAGCCCCGAAGATCTTGCTACTTATCAAAAGAGTTTATACGAGGTTTTTAGGCCAATAGCGGAGAGACCGTCTGAGAAAACAAGAGTTGCCTTGGGTCTTGCAAGTGACCAAAGCCTTACAATTGACGAGGAAGATTGTGCTGCGACAGGAGATACTGTAGGAGGAGTAGGACTTGTTTTGCAAAAAGAAGGATTTTTGCCCGAGGCAAGAAGAATTGACGTTGCAGTAGCAACAGCCCAGGCCCTGGTTGTCCTTGCGCATTTAACCCAAAAACAGGGAATTCCCATGGAGGTAAACGTTGGTTATGCAAGTTTTGGGTTAAGTCTAGGAGTAAATGAGAATCTAGAACACAAAAATTACATTACGATTGCACCTATTCCTGAGCTTATAGATGCCTACCCAGGAAGAATATTTGTTGTTGGAGATATGGGAGTTGCTGCAAAGAGAGTTTTGAGTCTTCCATGGGACCGCTGGCGAAGTGATAGGTGGGGATTAGAAGGTCCCAAGTCAGACCGTGAAGTCTCTTACGTTGAGGATATTTTAAATTTTCATAGGGATTTAAGAGTTGGTTATGAAAAAGGGGGACTGCTCATGATGGCAATGGTAAAACAGGCCCTTTTGGAGGCTAAGGATCCGACAGAATTTCCCCTAGTCATGGCGGTTGCCAAAAGATTGGACTTGGGAGATAGAGGATTTGGTTTAAGGCTAGACAATTTACTGGAATATGTTTCTTCTTATGTTTGAGCCCGCTTATAATTGAACTATTGACAAGGCCAACTATTTGGATATAATCCTCTCTAGGCGTACTTAGGTTACGCTCATCCCGCATCCTTTAGCGGGGATTTTGTGTTGAAAATTCCATAAAAACCGATGGTCGCAAAAACACTAAACCGCCGAAATTTTGGAAAACCAGAAAAAAATTTACCAGAGCTTGATTTATCGCTCATCCAAAGAGAATCGTGGCAATGGTTTTTGACTCAGGGCATCTCCGAAGAACTTATTGAAATTTCTCCGATTGAAGACTTTACGGGTAAGAATTGGCAACTCGTTCTCAAAGACCCCAGCCTTGGACTCCCAGGGAGTTCCCCCCGCTCTTCTCAAGAAAAAGGTTTGACATACTCATCTCCCCTTAAAATTAATGCGAATCTTATTAACAAAAGAACCGGCAAAGAAGTTTCTCAGGAAGTTTTTTTGGGAGACATTCCTCAAATGACTTCTCGGGGAACCTTTATCATAAACGGCATTGAAAGAGCCGTAATTAATCAGATAGTCCGCTCCCCCGGCGTTTATTTCTCGGGAGAACTTGAACCGTCCTCAGGCAGGATGCTCTATAAAGCTGAGGTACGCCCCTTGCACGGGACTTGGCTGGAATTTGAGGTTGGAAGAAACGACGTAATTGCAGCCAGGATCGACAGACGTAGAAAAGTAACCGCAACGGTTCTTCTTAGAATTTTAGGCTTAACTACTGACGCTGAAATAACGGAAGCATTCGCAAGCATTGATACCGATGCAATCCACAAATATATAGGTAAAACTCTGGAAAAAGACCCGTCAAAAAGTCGAGAAGAGGCACTTCTTGAGGTTTACCGAAAAATGAGACCTGGGGAGCCGGTTGTACTTGACAATGCCGACGCCTTGGCAAATGGACTATTTTTTGATCCCCGACGCTATAGCTTGGGAAAAGTCGGCCGATTCAAGATAAATAAGCGCTTGAGTTTAACCCTTCCAAATGAAAAAGCGACTTGGATTCTTACTCGCCAAGACATAATCGGAGCACTAACTTACCTTATTAACCTGCAAAACGGGAAGGGCAGGGTGGATGACATTGATCATCTGGGAAATAGACGCTTAAGGCGTGTCGGAGAGCTCGTCGCCACAAATGCTTTTCGGGTGGGGCTACTTAGACTTGAGCGAAGCGTCAAGGAGAAAATGAGTCTAATTTCTCCCAATGATAAGCCCCTCCCGGCTAGTTTAATTAATGCCCGCCCCCTAATTGCGTCCCTCAATGAATTCTTCCGATCAAACCAACTTTCCACCATACTAGACGATACAAATCCCTTGTCTGAAATTGAAAACTTGAGGAAGGTTTCCGTACTTGGTCAGGGAGGTATAAATCGCGAGAGGGCAAGCTTCTCGATAAGAGACGTCAATTCTTCACAATACGGCCGAATCGATCCGGTAAAATCTCCCGAAGGACCAAATATAGGACTCGTTACCCATCTTGCGCTTTACGCGAGGATAAATGAATTCGGCTTTTTAGAAGCCCCGTATAGAAAGGTTGAAAAGGTAAAATTCGGCAGAAAGACAAAAGTTAAAGTAACTGACGAGGTTATCTATATAACGGCTGACGATGAAGAAGATTATTACGTTACTCATTCGGGGATTGGAATTGACAGCCGGGGAGAGGTAATTGACGCAAGAGTCCCCCTAAGATACAAAGGAAGCTTTATTGAAGGACCCAAAGAGCTTATCGATCTTATTGACGTTACTCCAAGACAGGTGGTTGGGGCCTCCGCATCCCTCATTCCTTTCCTGGCCCACGACGAAGGAAATAGGGCTCTCATGGGGTCTAACATGCAGTGCCAGGCGGTTCCGCTAGTTTCACCCGAAACTCCTTACGTTGGAACCGGAATGGAAGAAGAAATTGCCAAGGGAATGGGAAGAATGATAAGGGCTCTCCACCCTGGGCGCGTCGAATATGCGGATTCCGAAAAAATAGTAGTAAAACTTGATAAGAAAGCCGAAGGGTCGAATTTGGAAGACGTTGAAGTAACAGACGGTGGCAGGCGGGAGGTTTATTCTTTAACAAAATTTAGAAGGACTTCGCACTCGACATGTTACAACCAAAAAGTGAGAGTCGCTCCGGGAGATAAGGTTAAGGAAGGAGATCTTTTGGCAGACGGGCCGGCGGTTGATTCGGGAGAGCTTGCCCTGGGGAAAAATTTGGTTATCGCTTATACCTCTCTTGACGGATATGGTTTTGAAGATGCGATTTTGGTATCCGATAGGTTAGTTAAGGCAGACTTATTAACGTCAATTCATATTGAAGAATACGAGGCTGAGGTGGTTGATACCAAACTGGGACCCGAAGAGTTAACCCGGGACATCCCCAACGTTTCAGAGGCTGAACTTGCCAACTTGGCGGAGGATGGGATTGTGGTTATTGGGGCGGAAGTTGGCCCTAATGATATTTTGGTTGGAAAAATTGCTCCAAAAGGAGAGACGGAGCTAACCTCGGAGGAGAGACTTTTAAGGGCAATATTCGGAGAGAAGGCGCGGGAGGTTCGAGACACCTCTCTTCGCGTCCCGCACGGAGAGCGGGGGATTGTGGTTGATGTTAGTATCTTAGACCGCGAAAAGGGAGACGAACTGGGCCCGGGGGTAATAAGAAAAGTAATTGTCAAGGCTGCCCAAATGAGAAAAATTACCGTGGGTGATAAGGTTGCGGGACGCCACGGAAACAAGGGAGTAATTTCAAAAATTATGCCCGTTGCCGACATGCCGTATTTGGCAGACGGAACGGTGATTGATATCGTAATCTCACCACTTTCGGTCCTTGCTAGAATGAACCTCGGGCAACTTCTTGAGTGCCATCTTGGCTGGGCTCTTTCCAAAAAGGGTGAAAAGGCATCGCTCCCGGTTTTTGACAAAATAGGTGAGGAATTAATTACTAAGGAACTTAAAGATGTTGGTCTCCCCGTTTCGGGTAAGGCAAGACTTTTTGACGGCAGAAGCGGTGAACCATTTAAGGAAGATACCGTCATAGGGATTAGCTACATAATGAAACTTCATCATATGGTCGAGGATAAAACTCACGCCCGCTCAACCGGGCCATATTCTTTGGTAACCCAACAGCCACTTGGTGGAAAAGCCCAAATGGGAGGGCAGCGCTTGGGTGAGATGGAGGTTTGGGGACTCGAAGCTCACCGCGCAGCATACGTACTTCAGGAGATGCTTACTATAAAGTCCGACGACATTCTAGGTCGCGCCCGGGCATTTGAGGCGATTGTTAAGGGGGTAGATATACCTGAAGCCACGGTTCCCGAGTCGTTTAAGGTACTAGTTAGAGAATTAAATTCACTGGGACTTTCGTTGGATGCAAAAGGCGCTGTTGCCGCTAAAGAAGAAGAGGAAGTGGGAAGTCAGGCCGAGGAACTAGCCCAAGCAGCCGGGGCTGAGGTAGTTGCAACCGAGGAGCTAACCGCTCCGGGGGGACCAATGGAAATTGAGGAGGGAAAAGTATAATGGAACAACTATCGGACCTCAGAAACCTAGTTGACTTTAAAAGTTTGGTAATCAAGCTAGCCTCTCCTGAGGAAGTCAGAAGGTGGTCAAGGGGAGAGATTACAAAACCCGAGACAATAAATTATAGAACCTTAAAACCCGAAAAAGACGGACTTTTTGACGAGCGAATATTTGGGCCCACTAAGGACTGGGAGTGTTATTGTGGGAAATATAAAAGGATAAGGTATAAAGGGGTAATTTGTGACAAGTGTGGGGTAGAGGTTACCCAATCAAGGGTAAGACGCGAAAGAATGGGCCACATAACTCTTGCCACTCCGGTTGTTCATGTTTGGTTTTTCAAAGGGGCCCCTTCGAAAATCTCTTTGGTCCTTAATGTCCCCCCAAGGGCAATTGAGCAAGTTATTTATTTTGCAAGATATCTGGTTACAGAGGTCAACGATAAAGAAAAGGAAGGTGCAATGGTTGCCCTTAAGAAAGTTAGGGAAGGTAGGGAAAAAGAAATTATAGAATCCTTCAAGGCAAAAAAAGAGGTACTCTCTTCCGAGGCGGAAGATGCCAAAGAAAAGATTAAAGGGAAGGTTAAAGATAAGGAACAGGCGTCTTTGGCCATTTCTGAGATCGACCTTGACGCGAGAAAAAAAGAAGCAGCGGTTACCGAGGAGGAGAAAGGAACTCTAGAAAAAACAGGCCAACTTTTTGACAACCTTATGTCCCTTGTCAAAAATCTTCGCCCAATGTCCGTTTTGTCAGAGGAGGAGTACGACGAACTTGCAAGCCACGGGGCGGCGAGTTTTATGGTCGCAAAAATGGGAGCTGAAGCAGTTCTTTCCGCGGTCGAGAAAGTAAATATCGAGGAGATGGCAGCCGCTCTTAGAACCGAAATAGAAGACGTTAAAGGAGCAACTACAAAGTACATTAAGCTTGCCAAAAGACTAAAAATTATTGACGGATTAAGAAGGACGGGAATTCATCCTTCTTGGATGATACTTAAGGTCTTGCCGGTTCTTCCTCCTGACCTAAGACCCATGGTTCAGCTATCAGGTGGCCGCTTTGCTACAAGCGACCTTAACGACCTTTATAGGAGAGTAATCAATAGAAATAATCGTCTTAAACACCTAATTGCCCTTGGTGCACCAGAGATTATTCTAAGAAACGAAAAGAGAATGCTTCAGGAGGCGGTCGACTCACTAATTGACGCTTCACAAAGAAAGGCTACAAGGAGGGGCCGTGGAAAGCAGGTATTAAGAAGTCTTTCTGACATGCTTCGCGGAAAGCAAGGAAGATTCAGACAAAATCTTTTGGGTAAGAGGGTCGATTATTCGGGAAGAAGCGTAATTATTGTAGGGCCCGAGCTTAAGCTTTCCCAATGCGGACTTCCCAAAGATATGGCACTTGAAATGTTTAAGCCTTTTGTACTAAGGGAGATGATATCTCGAGGAATTGCCCCCAATGTTAAAAGTGCCAAAAACATGCTCGACAAAAAGCCGCCAGAGGTTTTTGACATTTTGGAGGAAATTACCAAAAACCACCCGGTACTTCTAAATAGGGCTCCCACCTTGCACAAGCTCTCAATTCAAGCATTTTATCCGGTTTTGATTGAGGGTAGCGCCATAAGGATTCACCCCGCAGTTTGTTCAGGTTTTGGTGCCGACTTTGACGGAGACCAAATGGCTGTTCATGTGCCTCTTTCCAATAAAGCAATAGAAGAAGCAAAAAACTTAATGATGCCTGAGAATAACTTACTAAGACCCGCCGACGGATCGCCAATTTCTACGCCTTCCTCAAAAGAGATGGCACTAGGGGTTTATTATTTTACTAGCGAAGACAAAAGGATTCCCGCCTCCGAGACTATTTTTGGCGACGTAAACGAGGCGATAATGGCATTTCAGGCGGGCAAACTCGAGCTTAGGCAGAAAATTTCTTTAAGGCTTGACGGAAAAATTATAGAGACAACCGTAGGACGTGTTCTTTTTAACGAGGTTTTACCGGAGACATTCCCTTATGTGAATGAACCCGTTAACTCTGGAGTTATTAAGAAACTCTTTACCGAAGCCTATGATTCCCTGGAGAAAGCGAGGGTAGTTGAAATGGTCGACGCAATAAAGACGCTCGGATTTATGGGAGGCACCGTCTCGGGTCTATCTTTCGGAATTTTCGACGCCGAGGTTTTACCCCAAAAAAATGAACTTTTGAAGGAGGCGGAAGGTCGTGTAGCAGAGATTGAAAAGAACTTTACTAATGGGCTAATTACGGTAGAGGAAAGAAAACGCCTTTCTACCGAGGTTTGGATAGAAGCTACAGAGGAGTTGGCAGACAAAACCTGGGAGGCGATGGATGATGATAATCCTATTAAGGTCGTAATTGAGGCGAAAGCTGGACGAGTCTCGCGTGATCAATTGAAACAGCTTGCGGCAATTCGTGGTCTAATTGTTGACCCTTTAGGGAAAATCGTTGAGCTTCCGGTTAAGTCTAACTTTAGGGAGGGGCTATCGGTATTCGAATATGTTACATCCTCAAGGGGATCCCGAAAGGGTCTAACCGACACAGCATTAAAAACAGCAGACGCGGGATATCTTACCCGTAGGTTAGTTGACGTTGCCCACGATATGATAATTAGGATTGACGATTGCGGAACCAGCGAGGGTTTTGCCATCAAAAAGAGTATCCGACCCAGCGTTTTTAGCTCAAGAATTATAGGCAGGGTAGGGCTTGATGATATAACCACACCACGAGGCAAGGTTATAGTTCCTAAAGGTGAAGTAATTTCCGAGGAGAAAGCTTCTGAAATAGAAGCTGCAGGGATTACTGAAGTTATTGTTCGCTCTCCCCTTACCTGTACGTCAAGATACGGACTTTGTTCCAAATGTTATGGACTAGACCTATCCAATAAAAAATATGTGGAATTGGGAACCCCGGTTGGGGTAATTGCGGCTCAATCAATTGGAGAGCCAGGAACTCAGCTTACCTTAAAGACCAAGCACTCTGGTGGAATTGTTGGGCTCGACGTTACCCAGGGACTTCCCCGAGTGGAGGAGCTTTTTGAAGCAAGAACTCCCAAAGCCCTTTCTCCTCTTTCCGAAATCCCGGGTAAGGTGAGGGTAGCCGAGACAGAAGAAGGTTGGAAGGTGACGGTCACAAATACCGAGATGAAGCCGATTGAGGAAAGAAACTATCTTATCCCAAAGACCGTAAAACTGGCGGTTTCTGATAAGCAGCTAATTGACGCAGGAACCCAGCTTGCTGCGGGGGCACTTGATATCAAAGAAATTCTTTCGATAAGGGGGCTTAGGGAATCCCAAGAGTATCTCGTGCATGAAATACAAAAGGTTTATGAGTCCCAAGGAATTCCCATAAATGACAAGCACTTTGAGGTGATTGTCAGGAAAATGAGTGACGAAGTTAGGATCGTTACCCCGGGAGATACGCATCTTCTCCCTGGAGAAATAGTCGAAAAGGCTACCTTTGAGGAGGAAAATGAAAAAGTTCTGGCAGCCGGGGGAGAGCCGGCGAGTGCTCAACAGGTAGTACTTGGAATTACCCGACGCGCCCTCTACACGGAGTCCTGGCTATCGGCAGCGTCATTCGAGCAGACAACTGACGTATTGACCGAATCGGCTCTATTGGGGCGGGAAGACAGGCTTTTGGGACTCAAAGAAAATGTTATTATCGGGCGCCTCATCCCCGTTACTCCCGAGAGGGCGGCTCTTATAATGTCCGGACAGGAAGTGGTGGTAAAAGAAGAAGTTGCCAAGAGTGAAGGGTTGCCGCTAAAGGCAGGTTCATTATAGAATAGCAATTTATGCCAACAATTTCTCAACTAGTTAGGCACGGCAGAAAAAGGATAGTCAAGAAGACCAAAACAGCGGCTCTAAGGCGCTGGTTTTCTGCAAAAGACAGAAAGTTTGGAGAAGTAGCCTCCCCATTTAAGAGGGGGGTAGTCTTGGCTGTGCGAACAATGACTCCCAGAAAGCCAAATTCGGCACTCCGAAAAGTGGCGAGGGTAAGGCTTTCCAATAAACAGGAAATAACGGCATATATTCCCGGTGAGGGACACGAGCTCGCTGAGCATTCGATAGTATTAGTTCGCAGTGGAAGGGTCAAAGACCTAGCCGGGGTCAAATATCAGGTTGTACGGGGCAAATACGATACGACGGGAGTTGTGGGAAGGAAAGCCGGAAGAAGCAGATATGGCGCAAAGAAAGGAGGGGGTACTCCCATGGCACAAAAAGCGGCAGCTCCAGTAGCAGCCGAACCTACGCCTACGGAGACACCCGCTTAATATATGGGAAGAAAAGGCCCAGTAAGAGAAAGAAAAATTCCCTTGGACCCTATTTATGGGAATAAGGTAGTGACAAAGCTTGTAAATAGGATAATGAGGGATGGTAAAAAGAGTGTTGCCGAGAAGGAGGTCTATAGGGCATTTGAGCTGATTAAGGAAAAAGCGGAAGACGACGCACTCAAAGTTTTTAATTCAGCCCTTGAGAATATTAAGCCCACAATGGAAGTGCGTCCCAGAAGAGTTGGGGGTGCGGCTTACCAGGTACCAATGAGTGTCCGCGGTCCTAGACGAGAGTCCCTAGGGATTAGGTGGCTAATCAAAGCCGCACAGGACCGTTCCAATTCGGAATTTCATACGTTTGGCGAGAAGCTTGCGGCAGAGATTATGGCTGCCTCAAACGGGGAGGGAGCGGCGGTTAAAAAACGCCAGGATATGGAGAGAGTAGCTGAGGCCAACCGTGCATTCAGTCATTTTAGGTGGTAAATTTTTCCATTTATTCTCCGGAAGGATAGTCTTCCGGTTTTTTGTGCGATAATTATTAATATGCCAGCAGAAGTAACTAAGAAAAAATCTGCCATGGTTATGACGGTCACCAAGGACCGTACCGTTCCATTGGAGAAAATCCGAAATATAGGCATTATTGCCCATATCGACGCTGGAAAAACCACTACTACAGAGCGCGTTTTATTTGAAACAGGAAAGACTTATAAACAAGGCTCAGTCGACGAAGGAACTACGGTTACCGACTGGATGGCGCAGGAGAGGGAGCGGGGAATCACCATAGTTTCCGCAGCAATTACAACCTTTTGGGACCTGCAAACTGCCTCAGTTATTGAAAACGGCCACTATCGAATAAATATCATAGATACTCCGGGACATATTGATTTTACGGCTGAGGTTGAAAGGTCCCTTAGGGTTTTAGACGGAGCTATCATGGTTTTTGACGGAAGAACCGGGGTTGAGAGCCAGTCTGAAACAGTTTGGAGGCAAGCCGATAAATATAAAGTCCCCCGAATCTGCGTTCTAAATAAACTAAACCTTATTGGAGCTGATTTTGAAGGCTCAATAAAATCCATCCACGAGCGTCTTGGAGCAAATGCTGCACCAATTACCATCCCCATAGGTATTGAACACGCCCATACCGGAGTGGTTGACCTTATCAAAATGAAGGCATTAACCTACAAGGGTATTGAGGACAATAAACTAAGCGAAGGAGAAATTCCCGCGGATTTAGTGGAACAAGCTAAAAAGCACAGAAAAGAGCTTATTGAGAAAGTTTCGGAATACGACG
>Ga0209518_1000190_pt1 | contig 83083 bp, 94 predicted proteins | sample RifGroB1_FD_183993 | JGI IMG/M metagenome (GOLD analysis project Ga0209518, IMG submission 183993) | Groundwater microbial communities from Rifle, Colorado, USA - Groundwater B1 (SPAdes) (version 2) | ecosystem: Environmental > Aquatic > Deep subsurface > Groundwater | place: Rifle, Colorado... | reverse complement strand
GGAAGGAAGACATATTCTACATTTGATTACACCTATAAGATATTATGGAGTAGAGAAAGATGGGGAAATGCCTATAAGTTTTTCCCTATAAGAAGTTTTAAACGAAGGCTCTATAGACTCATAGTAAGAGGAACTGGAGTAGATTATATGGAACTAAAAAAATAACGTTTATGGCAAAAAGTAAAGCAAAAACAGAAATACCTTCTATAGTACAGAAGAATGGTGATAGTGAAATAAGATTTACTATTGAATCAATCGAAAATGGTTTTGTGGTTACACGCAACGAGAACAAAAAAGACAAGAAAGGTAACTATGTTTATGAAAGTAAAAAATATTTTACGGAAATAAATCCTATTGCAGAAAGTGCGGACAATATGTATAAAATTATTGAGGCCGCCCTTGGAACTGAAAATCTTTAGTAGATGCTTAATAAGAGTACAATAGAATTAAGAATTTGCTATATATGCAAAATAGAGAAACCACTTTTAGAATTTTGTAAACGCTATGATTATGGTGAGGATTATTATAGGAATAAGTGCAAAGATTGTACAAACTATTACAATAGACAATATAAAAAGGCTAATATAGAAAAAGTAAAGGAAGGAAGAAAAAAGTATTATAAAAAAAATAAGAATAAAATACTGGAGGCCAGAAAAATAAGAGTCAAGAAAAATTTAGAGCATTATAGGAAATTGTGGAAAAAATACAATATAAAAAGTAAAGATAAAAGAAGAGAAAACTATAAAAAACATAAAGATAATGGTGATATTAATAGATATTACAAAATTAAATATGAAACAAATATAAACTATAAGATAACCTGTTCCTTGAGAAGTGTATTTTATCATGCTATAAAAAATAACTCTAAAAAGAGTTCGGTATTAGAGTTGCTAGGATGTACTATCGAGGAACTAAAAATATATCTTCAAAGTATGTTCAATGAAAAAATGAATTGGAAAAATCATGGAAAATATTGGCATATAGATCACATAATTCCTTGTAGTAGTTTTGATATGTCCATAATGGAAAATCAAAAAAGATGTTTTCATTATACAAATTTACAACCTTTGTATTGGAGAGATAATTTAGTTAAAAGTGATAAAATATGCTTGACGGAAAATACATAAGTGTTAAAAGAATAATAGAAAAGGTATATTCAGATAATAGTTATTCATTTGAACTTCCAATATCTGATCTTATCGAATGGATTGCGGATGTATTAGACCTCATAGATTATCCCGACCAATACGAAAAGAAGATTACTGGATATAAAGATTATCCTCCTTTTGATATTAAAGATTGGAAAGCCCCTTTACCTTGTAATTTTCACCAATTACTTCAGATAGCTGTAGACGGCTATCCTGCTTATCCTGCTAATCATAATTTCCATCATCTAATGAGTGGTGACTGTTGTGGGATAGATGATTTAGGACAGGTAAAAGGAGATTCCTTTACAGATAACTTTGGAAATGTCTTTCAAACCTCTTTGGGAACAAGGTATAACAGTGATCCTATAACATATACTTTAAACAATGATTGGATAACTCTCTCAAATCAAAAGGGAAGAGTATGTATGAGTTATCTTGCTTTTCCTACAGATGATGACGGGTTTCCTCTTATACCGGATGATGTTTCATATAAGGAATGTGTTAAGTGGTATTTGACTCACAAGCTGGATTGGATAGAATTTAGAAAGGGAAGTATCTCAAGGGAAATATATAACATAAGCGAGCAGAAATATTTATGGTTTTTGGGTTCTGCGTCAACTAGTGCTAAAATACCCGGACTGGATAAGATGGAGAATATAAAAAATCAGATGCTACGAATGGCTCCGAAAGTCAATTCTTATGCTTCTTTTTTCAAAGACCTTGCGTTTAGAGAAACTCGTCCTTTAAAATAGTATTCATGGTATGGCGGAATTACAGATCAATAGTTTTTCGAAAGGCTTGCAAAAAGATCTTGCTAAAGAATTTCTTGCCAAAGAAATGTATATAGATGCACGTAATTGGCATCTCATTAGTGAAGCTGGATCAAGTTCCGGAATTTTGGAAAATGTCAATGGAAATAAATTATCTTTTACTTTTCCTGATACTTCACCTGTTTATAAGATAGTTAAGGTTCCCAACGTATTTGTTGGAAATCCTGTAGTAACTATAAACTTTGTTTCTTCCCAACTATTTAATCACTATAACGATAGTGATATAGCTTTCTACAAGGCACTTGCTGATTTAATAAATTTAAACTACACTAACTTAGGAATCGTTGCTGTTGAAAATGAAGAAAGCGTTCTTGTATACTCTACTACTCTAACCTCTTTTACTCTTACCACTATAGGAGCTCTTACAGTAACTACGGAGGTTCCTTCACAAACTAATCTTCGTATCATAGGTTGGGATACCATGAGGGATGACTTTATCATTCTTACCTGTTCTAATAACAACCCTTCTACTGGTGGTCCAGGCCAAATCTGGAGATTACGATATGACTTTTCCACTATAGGATCTACTTTTTCTAAAACTCTTACCTTACTTTACAACAATCAAATATCCTTTTCTAAGGAACATCCAGTAGCTTCTCCTGGCGCCATTATAGCAAGATACGAAAATACTAATATACAAAATGCCTACTGGACTAATAACTTTCATAAACCTAAGAAGTTCAATACTATAGATCCTAAAGGTTTCGCTATTCCTCCAGTAAATCTTGATATGTTTCCTTCTGTGGATTTTTCCGTTCCTATATTAGATTTAATTAGTACTGGAGGGACTCTTTTATCTGGAACATATCAAGTTACTTATAGATTGAAAACTAGTTCAGGACAAGAATCAACATTTTCTTCTTTGTCTAATATGATTCCTATATCTGGAAGAGAGGAAAATAATGGACTTACAGATTTAAGAAATTACTATGGAATAGAGGAAGGACTAAATACTGTAAAAAAGTTTAAATTTACTGTAAGAGAGGTTGACACAGATTACAAAAAGATAGAAATAGCTGTCATAAGATGGGGAAGTAGTCCAGACATTCCAGAGGATATTATTCTAAAGCCCGAAGAACCAGTATCCAATAACGGAATAAATACTTTTGAGGTTGCAAATTTAACAGGTTCATCTTTAACTGTTTCAGAACTTCTTGCCTTTAAAGGAAATAAGTTAGATAGATTTAAGACGATGACTTCAAAGGATAATGTCCTTGTTGTTGGAAACATCAAAGAATCTTCTCTTATACTTGATTATGATGCAAGAGCAAGAAGATATAACTTAAACTCAACTTCCTATTCTATAGAACCTAATCCAGATGAAGGTGATGACATCAATCCTAATCAGGATTTTAATAGTTCCACAGCGTATCTTTATCAAAGCGATGGACTAACAGTAGGAGGATCAGGAATTAATATATCATATAAAATAAAACAGTCTAACTTTTTTCAGGATAGCTATTATGTGGGCAGTGGGAATGATGTAAACGGAAACAATTTTAATTCATTGGCACTTTCAGGTTCTATGGTTCCTCCTGCTGTGCCATTCAAAAGTCCGGATAAGCGTTCCCATTTTCATAGTCTTGGAGTTGCTAATCAAACCTATTTTCAAGACTGGTTCTTTGATACCTACTTGAGTCCCTACAATCACGGATTGTTTAAAGGTTATATGAGAGATGAGACATATCGCTTTGGAATAGTATTTTTCGATAAGAACGGTAATCCTGGATTTGTTCATTGGATAGGAGATATAAGAATGCCTCAGATGTGGGATTCTGCAGGTTTAAGAGCATTTCCTGTATGTAATGTATATAATAGTGAAATTAATATGAACAATGGTACTTTTAATTATACAAGAGGATCAGTTGGAGGACACTATTCTACAAGACATACTTTAAATTATCAAATAAACTACTTTGGATCGCCTATTACTGGACTTCCCCAGCCCTGGACTACTACCCATCCTTTGTACTTGCAGTTTACAGTAAACATTCCTACTTCCATAAGAAGTCAAATAGGAGGATTTTCTATTGTTAGAGCGGAAAGAAAAAAAGGAGATAGATCTATTGTATCACAAGGGGTTATTTTTCCAACTACGGAGGGAAATAATGAATATGTAGCCGGTTACATTGATGGCGGTAATTTTATTTCTGAACTTATACTCAATAATAATTTTGTAGGATTTTTTCCAGAAGACTTTTTTAACGATGACCTTTCGCTTATATCAGGAGACAGAATAAAACCCGTATCCACTCTTGGATTAACAGTTCAGGAACCTATAGCCACTTTAAACACTAATACTCCAGGTGCCCAAGTGATAAAATTATATGATGCTAGAAGACAATCTTCTATCAGTAGTTCCTTAATAAATAGTGTTGTAAAGCTAGGTCTAAATGATGATGCTTCCATAATAAATGATTATCTAAATATAGGATCAACAGTTTTTCATAACTACGGAAGTGATAGCGAAACCTATGCACAAAAATCTTTATTATTGGGTTTACAAGACACCGCTGCAACTTTTGTTAATAGCGATCCACAATTTAATAAAAGTACATTAGTTAATTGGGTACGTAACATATCTTCTAGTCAATATGGAGGAAACACTATATCTCAAAGAAGTAATACAGATTATATCTCTTGTGGTCACTTTCAGCCTATAAACAACAACTCTCCAACATCTTTTACTTTTGATTTATATGGAGGAGATACCTTTGTTCCTATTTGGGATTTTCAAAGGGTAGTAAGAGCTAGACCTGGTTTTACTGGTAGAAATTTAGTGAGTGACTCTGAGATAGATTTTGTCCCTTTAGAGACTACCATAGACATAGACATGAGAGAAGGTGTTACAGGAAACAGGGCTGGTCTTGCTCAGTTTGCAGACACATTTAACAGTTCAGTATTGTTTAATAATGCTAATCCACTTGCCAATGTAGAAGATATTGTAGCTCATCCTCACTTTGACTATGAAAATAACTTAAGGAAATTTAGTATTCAACCAGTTGATTTTGTTCCTACTAAAGAGTTTGATAACTTGATAAGAGCGTCTCAGGCAAAGACAAACGGAGAAGTAGACGACTCTTGGACAAACTTTGCTTTGACAGATCAGATAACCGTAGATGGAAAATATGGTCCTATAAATAACCTTGTTGCTTTTAAAGACACCATAATATTCTTTCAGGATAATGCTTTTGGTACTTTAAGCGTATTTCCAAGATCTGTAACTCAAGATCAATCCGGAGACCTCCAATTAGCTAGTGGTGCTAAGTTAGAGGATTGGGATTATATCTCTAATGAAGTTGGCTGTTTTCATCAATGGGGGATGACACAATCTGACTCTGGTATATTCTTCTATGATGCTAAGAGAAGGAAAATATATATATATAATGGACAAAGTGTTAACCCTTATTCAGATGTCAAAGGTCTTCAATCATATCTATACAATACTTTTATAGGAAATCTAAATACAACAGATAATCCTATAGTAGACTCTGGAGTAACAGCAACATTTGATTATCGTTTTAATGAGGCTATCTTTACTTTCAAAGATAAGATACCGGCAGTATTCGGTAAGATACTACATGCAGGTTCTTCCTATACTTGGATTATAGATTTGCCAAAATCATTTACGGATACTCTTTCTCCTGGAAACATCATAGTAATAGTTAATCCTAACGGAGTTACTAATAATATTTCTGTACAAGTGGTAGAAGAAGACCGAATAAAGGTGGCAGCAGGACTTGGTTCCTTTGCAGAAGGAATTTCTATACAGATTAATTCAAATCATAGAATATCTGAAACTGTTGCATTAAATGAACAAATAGGTGCTTTTACTTCTTTTTATGATTACAAGCCTTCTCTATATCTAAATAATAAGAGAGTAATACTGTCTCCTAATCCGGCTAATGAAAGGCAGGTTTACATACATAATTTCGGAAATAAAGGAAACTACTACGGAACTTATTTTCCTTCTACCGTACAATGTGTGGTAAATCCTCACTTTAATTCAGTTAAGGTTTTCGACAACCTTAGCTGGCTGACGGAGACCTTTGATGCTAGTGGAAATGAATTATCTAATGTAACTCATAATCAACTAAAAGCTAGAACAGGATACCAAGATGGTGGAACAACTACTTTGGTTCCAAATTCCAATATTAGAAGAAGAGAAAGAATTTGGTCTATGTCCGTTCCAAGGGGAAAAGAGAGAGAACGGTTAAGAGATGTCTATATGGAAGTAGATTTAAGCTTTACAAATAATGTTGATAGGAAGATGTTGTTTCATTACTTAAACACCTTTTATCGCAAGTCTTTCATATAGATAAAACTATAATATAAAATATTATCGTAAATATTTGGAAATCTCATTTATTATTCGTATACTTGCAAAATTTTATTAAGTTACAGGGGTGTGTTTTTAAGTTCTGACCTCTTGGGAGAGAGTAATACCCTAATAATCTCAGAAATATTAAAGTTGATTTTCTTTTAAAGATCTGTCAATCCGGGCAATGTTCGAACGTTTTAAGGAAAATAATTCACTTAAAACTAGTAGTCGAGATAACAACCCGGTAATAAATGCACATACAACCCGGACTTGGGGTATTTAAGTAAAACAGACAAAATTTGCAATATCATAAAAAATTATCTTGATATAGCTTAGACTCTAAAACAAGTTATAGAAAAAACTATTTTTAGTTTCGAAGGGGTAATTTTGTAATCAGCTTCTCTAACTTTCTCGCTCAACGGCTTCTCGCTTTAAGGGTGTGCATTTATATATCTCGTATTGTGTGCACCCCAGAGAAGTCTTTATAAAAACTAACTAAAACTAAACTAAAATGTCAAAACACAGATGGATACAATCCGCAGTTAGATCCATAAAAAAACGTGGAACAACTGGAAAGTGCACTCCCATTTCAAAGGCGGGCTGTTCTGGTCATGCAAGAGCTCTTGCTCTGACCTTCAAGAAAATGGCCAGAAACAGAAAAAAAGAACATGGAGGAGAAATTGAAAAATATCCGTTTGGTGGGGCTATCTCCAAAGGTATCACAGGTATTGCCAAATCTCTTGGTGCAAGTGATAAAAATGCACAACTCTGGGGAAGTGGAATATCTACACTTACTGGATTTATTCCCGGTATGCAAGATAATCTTTTACAGGGAGCAGATCTTATTGGTGACATAGGAACAGCTACTGGACAAAAAGAACTTATGCAAGCTGGACAGTTTTTACGACCTGCTTCCAATATTGCTGGATTATTTTCTGGAGATATCTTTGGAAAGACTTCTATAAAGAAACATGGTGGAAATGTTGCTTTTGCCTCTTATCATAATCTATCTCAAGATGCTTACAACAAGAAAGTTATCAATGTAGAAGGAAGTTCTGGAAATAGAGGGGGAGAATTAGAAGTATCGGGAGGAAAAGTTATTACTGATTACTCAAAAAGGCCTCCGCATCCCGAAGATGAAACCGAAACAGACCTATACGGAAACGTTCTTGCTACTCCGGGAAACATTATTATTCCAAAGAAACAAAGAGATTCTTATCTTGAAGGAGACAAAATAACTAGATCTACTATTGAAACACAATTAAGGAGAGATCAATTAAAGAGAAACAGTGAGGAACTGGCTTACTATAGACATGGAGGAAAGGTAGATAATAAGACTAAAGAGGAAAAGCGTAAAGAACAAATAGAAAATGCTATTTTGAAATCTGATGAAGATTTTACTTTGCCTTATCCTTCTGCTGATATAGATTTCTTTGATAAAAAAGGTAACTTAAAAAATGATAAAAAGATACAGAAGTTAATAGCAAGGTCTACTAAAAAAGATTTTAGAGAGTTGAAAAGAAGGATTAGAACTTACAATAGGCAACAATCTAACATAGAAAATCTTCAAGGAATATTATCTGAAACCGGAGGAGGACAATTACCAGAACAACGTTATAGACCCGATTTTGGATTTAAAAGAGGGGGAAAAATAAAAAGGTATGATAAAAATAGTATTGTAGATGAACTAGGATATTCTTATCCAGGAAAAACAACTCAACCGTTTGGATCACAACCTTCTTTTTATCAACCAAGTACTTTTAATACTGGGCAACAGAATAATCCTTATTATGATGCTTCTTACTTTTCTGGATTATCTTCTTCACAATCGGGTCAAGGAGACCAACAAGGTGGGGTTAACTTTTCAAGTTTACTTCCTTATGCAGCACCTGCTTACAATATAGGGATGGGTTTGCTGGGGCAAACTCCAGAAGTAGAAGCATTTCAGAATCCAGAAGAGACAAGGATAAAGAAACTTATGGGAGATAGAAAAATAGATCTTGCTCCGGTATTTAGTGGCATTGATACCTCTGAAGCTTTTGCAAGGAAAAACCTTAGGAATATATCAGGTGGTTTACAAGCTGCTCAATTAGAAGGTCTTGGTGCCATTCAGAGAACTAGTGCTGATGCAAGAGCTAAGGCAAGATTGGAAGCACAAGGAATGAATCTTGGTTATAGAGGAGAGGAAGCTCAAACTTTAGGATCTTTAGGACAACAAAATGTTGCAGCAAGAGAAAGGCAGAGACAACTTCAACTTTCTATGGAAGCTAATCAAGCTCAATATTTACCTGCTGGAATTGGTCAACTAGGACAAATAGGTAGAGACATAGACCTTTTAAAAGTTCTTAAACAGTTAGGATACACAGGAAAATAATATGGCAAATAGATTAAATCTTTCAACTGGTAACCGTCAGAGTGGATTGGGTCCTCCTGCGCAGTATACACCTCTGCCTTTTCAGGAATTAATAGCTGCAGGACAAATATTAGATAAAAAAAGAGCTCCAGGTAATCTTCCGGATTTTCCAAAATTTGATGTTCATGAGGCGGATTTAGATGATTACGAAAATATACTAGGTGAAGTTGATAAGAGGTTTGAATCTATTTATGAAAAAGATCCAACATTAAAGTCTCCTTTTGCAAGAGAAGGTATAAGTAGAACATCAAATGATCCTAGCCTTAGAACAAAAATAAAAACTTTAGAATTGGGAAAAAAGAGAGCAGATGAAATGAGATCTGCTATATCCTTAGACGCCCCAAAAAATAATGCTGCTGGAGTATTTGCTAATAATTGGAAATATGGGCAATGGGAGGAGCAGGGAGGAACTTTTAAAACGGATCCTTCTACAGGAAGAGAATATGTGGATATTCCTGAAGTACAAGCATTGATAAGTAGAGAGGACCCAAGATTAGCTTTAAGAGAAAATGCAGATAATATGCTTTCCTTAAGGACATATACAGCCAAAGATACTCCTTCGGGAAGACTGCTTAAGACCTTTGGAGTAGAAGGTAAAAAGTTTGAAGATGCTGTTGCTTTAATGGGATACAGATATAATGAATCCATAAATCCAGATACTAAAGAAACTTCCATTTCTTACGATTTAGTGAATCCTCAAATAATGAAGGATTATTTCCGTACTAATTCTGGAAGATCTCTTATGGCTGATATATCTTATGAAGAATATCTTAAGAGTGGAATATATTATCATCCTGATGATATAATAAGCAATTCGGAAATTTTTAATGCCTATCTTCCTGTTGTAGAACAGAAGTATAGAAATATAGCATTAAGGGAAGCCGCTGAAGTTACCGGGATGGAAGAATTTTATAGTTCTAAATTTATACCTGAGCGTACTACAGATGAGGAAGGAGAGAGATTTCCGGTAACAGCTCTAGCTCTTCCAACAAGTATACCTAATAAAGTTTCAGAAACATTCTTTGTTAAAGAAGGAAAGATTCATATAGATAAGAATACTAGGGCCGAAGTATTAAATATGCTTGCTAAAGAAGGTCCTCCTACTATGGGAGTAGGATACAAAACAGTTGCCTTTCTTCAAACTCTATTTGGAGAAAAGGATTTAGTAGACGAAAAAAATCCTACATACAAAAATATATCTGATCATGCAAGAGCAGAAGGAATCTTACCTGTAGAACCGGTATCAGAGGAATTCCAAAATACTAAAGTTACAGAATATCTTAATAAAAGAGGTAAAGAGAGTGTTCAACCTGCTGTAAACTTAAATGTAAATTCTAAGTTTAAAAAGAACTTTAATGATATATTCTTTGATTCAAGCACTAAAGAAAATGTTGTAGGTGCGGGATCTGCTAATCTCTTTAAGTTCATCAATCAAGAAGGAAAAGTTATTCCAGGACAAAAGTTTCAGGAAGATAATTTAGGAAAAAGAGTTAGTTATTCGGGAAGCATAGATAAAGTATCCGATCCCCACGAATATGGGTCATCTTTAGTATTTGTAGGGAAGGATCAATTTATAATGTCCCCTACAGAAAGTATTAAGAGTGATCCTGCTTATACTACTAATGGAATACTAAGAGCTAGTCAAAGTCATCTATTTCAAAATGATTTTGAGATTCCTGCAGGTAGGTTTAGAAGTATGTATAAAGTAACTGATAATATTCCTCCTGTCTACTATTATGAAGTTGAAAATTTAGATACTAAACAAAAAGCGTTCTATGGGTTCTCTGATAGAACTTTTAAAGAAATAGAAAATCCAGATGCCAAAAGATAAATTCCTTGAAGTCTTACCTTTAGATGAGAATATGATGGTTATGGAACCAAAAGATTCTTTAAACAGTATAGGTCTTCCTAAAGTTCTTCCCTTAATATCTACTGGATCCGATATAGGTCCCGGTGGAATATCTTTTCCGGAACCTTGGCTTACACAGGCAAGGTTTGGAGAATTCAAGAATATAGATATAAAGAAAGACGTTGGATTGATGTCTGGACTTCGTCAAGAAGATATAAGGACAGAGAATCAATCCGCTTGGAATCTCTTTGGAAATACCCTTGCTCAAGTTGGAGGACAGTTAACTTTAGGAACGGTGGAAGCAGCTTCCTATCTTCTAGATTGGGAGATGTATGCAAATCTTATTAAAGGAACCGAAGACGAGTTTACTAATTTTGTTGCTGATGCAATGAAATCTGGACAGGAATCTATAGAAGAAGGTTTTCCCATAGAAAGAACTTTTGAGTCAAGAAGACAAGGATTTGACTTAGCTGATCCTACTTTCTGGGCAGAACATGCTCCAGATATAGCAACTACTGTTTCATTGATATTTCCTGCATTGGGAGCAGCTAAAGCGGTGTCCGCTTTAGGTAAAGCTACTAAAGCAACTGCTAAACTTGGAAAGGTAGGAATACAAACTCTTGAGGGAGTAAGTGCTGCCATAGCTTCTCGTATGGCTGAAAATACTATGGAGTCATATCCTGTTATGGAACAACTTTTCGAAGAAGGAATTAAAAAAGGACTTTCCGAGGAAGATGCTAAACTAATAGCTGGGAAGAAAGCATCTAAACTTTGGGTAGCAAACTCTGCAAATCTTATCTGGGATATTCCTCAATATATGTTTCTATTTAGAGGAATGGGAAATACCAAAGCATCTGCTTTATCAAGAGGATTTAAGCAAAAAATAAAACCACTTGTTAAAACAACATTGCAGGAATCCGCAGAAGAGTTTGATCAATTTGTAATGCAGGAAGAGGCATTAAGAAGTGGCAGAATGGCGTTTGGAACAGAAGAACGTCCCGATACTCCATTTTATCATAGGTTTGCTGAATATTTAAGGGATGATGAGGCTTGGACAGCTGCTTGGTTTGGAGGTTTGGGGGGAGCTGTATTTCATGGAATTAGTGATATTGCAAATAGGTCAAGAGATATAGAAAGAAGGGGAGCTATAAATTCTGCAGAAATGGCAAATGCAGCTGTTCTGAAGAATAAAGAGATGTATAAGGCTGCTACCAATAAGGTTTTCTTTGACTTGGCTATGAAGAATGCTGTTGCTGGAACCTTAGATAGGATGAGAAGAGAAGTATTTTCTATAAAGGATATGTCAAAAGAAGATGCTGTCAAGTGGGGATTAGATGAAATTACATATAGGCAAGATGCTCAAAAAAGGTTAGATGATTTAGATTTCTTTGAAGATACCTACAATAGAGTATACAATACTGAATATGCTAATCCTATTATAAAGAATGAGATGATAGCTAACTTGGTAGAACAAAGGTTTAAGGAAGAATCTATAGGAGAACTGGAAGAAGAAATATCTAATCTATATAATAAGTATAGATCTTCCTATAAGAAGGCCACTTCTGATATAGAAGAATTAAAGAGAAAGAAAAATAGACTTGCAGCAATCGAGTCCACATTAGATAATATTGATATATCTATAAAGAAACTTAAAAGTAAGAAGAAATCAACTGAGTTTTTAGACAAAAAGAAGGAAGTTCTCCTAAAAGAAAAAGATGTTCTCAAAGAGAAAGGAAAAATACTTAAAGAAAAGATTCTAAAAGACGAGGTTCTAAAGGTATCAGAATTGGTAAACATAATGGAATCTTCTGAAGATGAGAAGATAATAGAACTAGAAGTTTCAAAAGAGATACAAACTTCCTATCTTGAAGATCTTAAAGAGGGTTTTAAAGATTTGAAGGATACTAAGAAGCAGAAAGAAAGAGAAGAATCTTACAAAGAAGAAGAAAGAAAGATTGTTAGGGAAGAAGAAAAGGAAAAAAAGGTTAAAAAGAAGGCTTCAGAAAGGAAAAAAACAGAGGAAAAGGAAGAAAAGGTAGAATCTACTCAGTACAACGACCCAAAAGAGGTTGCTAAACTCAATTTAAGCGCATTAGAGGCACTTAAAAAAAGATTTGATACCCAGATACCAGAAGAAATTTTTAGTGCAGTAGAACGCATTAGAGACGTTGCTATAACAAAAGGAATAAATAAAGATTTTTTAGACGAATTTGACTTTGGAGAAAATTCCGAATCTAGGGTAAAAGTAATATCCGAAATACTATCAAGTACCGAACGTAATAAAAATATAGAGGCTCTTAAAGATGCTATATTAGAATCCTTTGAAGATTTAAACTTTGTGGCTGTCTGGAGAGACGTTGGGTATTCAGCTAAAGATTCCAAAGGAAAAAGGGATCCTGAAAAAGATAAAAAGGATACTTCCGCTGAGGCAGAAGGAATACCTGAAGGTTCTCTTGAACATACAACCATACTGAAAAGTACGGCTAATGAATATGAGTATGAGAAAAATCCAGATGGTTTCTATGTAAAAAGAACTTCTAAATATGGGAAAGGTACTAGACCTTTATCTGTTCTGGAAAGAGATAAACCGGGAAATCTCGTTCCTACTTCTCTTAAAAATGAAGGAGTAATAGACTTTGCTTTTGTCAACTCTATAGATTCTCTGCCTTCAGGTACAGAAATAAGATTCTCAATAGGAACAGAATTTAAAGGCTTTGAGAGATTTAAAGACAGCCATAAAACTATTCATATAAAGATAGAGGCTTTAAATACAACTACTAATAGATGGACTATCGTTGGACAACTTCCAGCAACTGATGAAAATGCTATAAAGAAGTTTGATAAAGAAACAGCACGATTACTTAATGAAGCTGGTTTAGGATTTAAAGTCCTTGATAAAATAAGGAAGAGGATATTTGATTCCAAAAAGTCTTTTAAAACAACGGTAGTTAAAAAGTTTGGAGGTTGGGTAAATAATTTAAGAGATGGAGAAGGAAATCCAATATTGGTAAAACCGAGTACTTTAACCTATACAAATAAGATTGGTAACGTTGTTCCCGGTACAGAGGAAACGGTACTTGCTATCTATAGCGAATTTGAAGGATCCGGTGAATATTCTGTTCCAGAAAAGAGTGATATTGAACAATCTTTAAGACTTTACAAAGAAGGTACCAATAATGCCGTATATGCAGTAATACCCAATGGAGCAGGAGACCCCTTTCCTGCTAAATTGATAGTTTCATCTCTTAACCAGGAAGCACAAGAGAAGGTAATAACCATTCTTTCTGAGATAAAAGGTAGAGATAACTGGAAAGAAAAAGCAGATGCTATAAATGAAATTGTTTATCAAGGAGATAGGACAACAGGAAAACAGAAATTTCAAATTAGGGGTACTAAATTAGTATATTACAATCCCATAGACGAAAGTGATCATACCGTTAATATTCTCAAAGAACTTCCTGGTCATCGTGATGGAATTATAGCCCTTCTTTTAACTAAAGAAAGAAGAGTTCTAAAAGAACGTATAAACACTTCTGGAGAATATGTTGATCCTATAACAGGAACTACATATAATAATTACAATACCTTTTTAAATGAAACAGGAATAATTACCACCGATGTTGCTCCTGGAAACCACTTCTTTAATGCTTCCTTTTCTTTTGATCCTAATATAGAAAGTACCGAAAAGGAAAAAGAAATTCCTACTATAAAGGAAAAACCACCGAAGGAAACAAAAATTCCCACTACAAAAAGACAACGTCCTGATTTTAAGAATGCAAGAAGGTTAAAAGTATCTGATAATTACGAATATCTTGATCCTAATAGTATTGTAAGAATTAATCCAGACAAAGCAAAGACTTGGTTTAAAAAGAAATTTCCTAATGTTCCCTTAGAAATAATAGAAGGTCTTATTCATATTGCTGAAACAGGTCAATATGCTTACGGAGAGTTTCATGATGCTATGGTGACATTATCTAAGATGGCACCATTAGGTATTGAGTATCATGAAGCTTTCCACGTAGTATCTCATTCTTTTTTAACTCCCGAACAATGGGAATCTATTCTTAAAGAGGCTAGAGCAATATACTCCAATAAAACAAAGCTATACAGACAAGCTAAAAATGATAAAGAAGTAGAAGAGTTTCTTGCTGACGATTTTGCTGAATTTCTTATATCTGGTAAAAACACTTATACAAAAAAGGAAAAAGGTGCTATAGAGAAGTTTTTTAGGATGATACTTACCTATATTAAACATCTATTAGGTATGAACCTTACTATAGAAGAACTTTTTGAGCATATAAAAGTAGCCAAATTTAGAGGAGAAGCTGCCTTAGTAGAAGAGGGACTTCCACGTCTTATAGAATCTTTTTCTACTAGTCCGGTAGAACAGGCTGATGCAATAAGAACTGTTGCTTTTTCTATAAAGGAAAAAATAGATGAAAGGATTCAAAGCGGAGAACTTGTAGACAGGTCTCGTCTTAAAGATTCTATAAAAGACATCTTTGAGGAAATAAAAGCTGAATTTAGAGAGGACTTGGAGATAGTAGAAGAGGACTTTCAAAACAAAATTATAACAGAAGGACAGAGAGATGATATTACCATAAGTATAAGAAAACTTCTTGATAACTTTGGAGTAGACTCAGAAGGAAAGATAACTAAGAGTTTGATAGGGGATCTTGCTTTAAGCGATATTAGACAATATATTGGGTTAAAGATGTGGAGCAAGATGGAAAAGCAAGATGAGGACTTTGATATTGAACCTGGAGAACAAAGAGAAAAGGTTTATGGTGTTTCTTGGTTTGAAGTAGAAAGAAGGTTGCCCGATGAAATTGCTGAATATCTTTATTTTCTTCCTGAAGTTAGCAAAGAAATAAAACCAGGAGAATGGGAATTTTATAAAAATGTATATGGTAGAAACAGGGGTTCCAATTTCAATTCTGTTTATTCACATATAAGACTTATTCTAGCAGGGTCAGAGACTCTGGAGGACATGATTTATATATTACGGAGTAACCCCACTCATGGACCTACACTTAAGAAGATAGCTTGGGATATTGAAAACAAGGTTACTGAACAGTTTAAAAGTCTATTCTTTAGAACCTTTTCCAACCAACACATGCGGTTCTCTACATTAGTATATTCTGGATTAACTGGAAAGAGACGCTATACTCCTATTAAAACTAATAGACAAGATATAACCGAACAAGTTGTTAGTCAATGGAGAGAGGATTTCAACAATCCAATGGTTAATAAAATATTACTTAAAGATGGTAATATAAATCCTAATCTTGCAAAGAGGGGGCTGGATGCTATTGAGAAAATAGCAGAAAAGATTAAAGATACAAAAGAGGTAAAAGAGGAAAATATAAAAGGTATTACAAAGATACTTGATGCAATAGGAATAAGAATTTCTCCGGAATCTATAAGGTTTCATATAAAGAAGAAAATAAGACCTAAAAGACCACAAGCAGATGCGGAAGAGTTTATCTCTATTCTTACTGGTAAAGGCGGTATTGTCTTTCTTTTTAAAAAACTATCTGAGCGAATAAATATTTTTGATACAGAAAGTAGAAATATAGGAAGGTTAGCAGAGATTCAAACTGTCTTTGAAGTAGATTCCTTTACTGGAACCTTTATAATGGGAACGGGTAATAGGGCATGGAGTCTATCTCCTAATAGTGATATGTCCAAGAAGTTTGCAAAGTTTAAAAGTGATGATGAAAGTGTAGTAAAGCAGTTAGTTGAAACTTATCTTGAATCTCCTTACAACAATCCTGTTGCTAATGATCCAACTTTACAATCCTTATGGTTACAGAAAATACGTGATTCTGAGAACACAAGGAGTGCATTAGAAGTCGCAACCTTTGATACCGTTCGTCTACAAGTTCCAGGAATTCCCGGAGTATCCTATAAGAAAATGTCAAAGCTTGATAGGGCCAGAACTTGGATGAATTTCTTTTTGAACCGGGGAAGCAAGAGAGGTTGGTTTTCTATTCCTACTCCTTCGGACAAAGGAAGAACTCATTTTATTCATTTTGATAAGCTTTCCAGAGATGTAAATGTAAGAAAAAGAGAGACGATGAAATTGGTACTTCAGGAATATGCAAGAATAAAGCAAGCTGAACAACAAATAATAGACCTACCTGAAGATAAGTTAATATCACATTATCATTATAAGGAGAATACCAAAAATAAAAGAGACGGATCTGGTAATGCATTTAAGTTTCACTTTTTTCCTGAGCTAAATAACGTATTAATAAAAGAAGGTAACCTTGTTGTTGTAGATGACACTGTTAAAGAGGAGATAAGAAAAGTTATACAAGATTCTATACAAGGAGAAATAAATACACAAACAGAATTGCTTTTGTCTACTGGAGTAATAGGTAAAAATGAAAAAGGAGAATTTATAAACATAGAATTAGATTCTGAATCCTTAAAAAATGTTTATGGAGGAAGCATAAAAGCTTTCATAGAGGATTATGTATATAACTATGTATCCGCTTATGCGGAGATAACGAGAATCTTAAACGGAGATATTGCATTCTATAAATCCACTGAAGCATTATCTAAAAGATCCTATGAATCAAGTAGTACTGGGTTGGACTATAGGATAGATGAAGTAGGAGGAGTATCTGAAGTTTTTCAAGGTACTGTTTTAGAAGACGAGATAGTTGATATGGAAATTAAAAAGCCCCATCTCTTTGAAAGTTGGATAAAAGGACTTGAACATCTAAAACTTACTACTACAGAAGCAAATAAGCTTGTTGAAAAGTATAAGAAAACAAATAGAACAGATGCTCAAGGATATGTTGGTTTAAATTACTACATAGGATTGCTTAAGGGAAAAGGTGTATGGACTTCAAAATATGAGGCTGCTTTAGAATCTATAAAAAGGGGAGACCCTACTCCTATAGCAGATAGAATTCTATTTGGACCATTTAAAACTTTTTATTTTGGACTTCATCTTGAGGATAATATGATGGTTCCTATTCAGATAAAGCATTCTATTATACCTTTACTTCCAGCTCTTACAAAGAGAAAAGGATTTGAGAAATTAGATAAGCTGAGAACGGATGCAGAAGAACAAAAGGTAGATGAAGTTAACTTTAAGACTGGAGTTAAGGTAGGAGCTAGTGGAGTAAGAGCACATACTGATACTGAAAATCTGCATAAAACTAAACTACGTTCTCAAAATAGACGAGAATCGCAAGAAGTTCCTTATAAAGAATTACCAAAGCAACTACATGGAGTTCAGTTTGCAAAGCAAATCATAGCTGATATTGACTCTTTAGACGAAGAAACTCTCTATCATATAGAAGGGAAACCCTACAAAGGAAAAGAAATTAAAGATTTATATCAAGGTATAAGTGCATACAATATAGAAGAAAGCTTTAATCAGGAACTAAAAGCACAATCTACTCCAGATAAGATGAAGAAACTGGTATTAAAGGACAGCAAACAAGGTCCTTTATCCTCTGATATAGAAAAAACTATTGAAAATGCTCCTCTTTCGTTTCCTACTATCTCAAAGTTGGCTGAAAAAGTATTGACTTCCAGGTTTAAGAATGAAGTTACCAAACAAAAACTTCCTGGAATATATTCTGTATTAGTTTCTGATTTTGGATATGAAGAAAATGAAGGTTTAAACTTTGTTGAAGTAGTTGTTGATGGAGAAAAAGTAAAAGCTGCAGAAATAATGCTTCCTTATCCTTTCTTAGAAAAGTTATATGATGAAGGCTTTAAAGGAATAGAAAACGAGGAATTAGATATTTCTAATGTTCCTCTTTCCTTAAAACAAGGTGTGCTATATCATACTCCAGGACATGGGAAAAAATCCTCTATTCCAGTTGTTATAAAGGCGTTTTTACCTAAGGAGATGGGACAGATAATAATGGTTCCTACTGGTATTACCGCCCAAGAAAACTCTGACTTTGACATAGATAAATCGTCTTTGATACTTCCCCATTATGAATTAAGCGTGGATAAAGAAAAGATTACTAAGATAAGGTACGATTATACTAAATATATATCAGAAAACTCAAGAAAACAAAGAGAAAATGCTCTTATAGATATATCTCTTTCTATCCTGTCAAACATAAATTCCTTTAAGGAATTGATAACCCCTGTTACCGCAGTTAACATGGAACTTCATGCGGACTTCATACTTAAGCATTTGGAAATAAAACCTCTTATCTGGACTTTTCCAAGTACTCAAGACGAGTTTTATTTCAGAAACCTTGCAGGAACGGTTCTACGTTCTGATTTTGTCATATTTCAAAATGCGCATATTGTAAGACAGGATACCAAAAAAGATATTAGAATTGAGATAATATTTGATGGTAAGAGTCAGAATAATTTACATGGTATAAAGAATCTTGATGGTAATCTGATAACCGAAGATTATTCAGAAGGTATAAGTGCTACTGTAGATAATGCTAACAAACCTATAATGGGCATTCTTAATCTAAGTAGATTTACAAGTAGAGTATGGGATGTTATAGTAGGATCTGGTCATGGGTTAAAAACTGCAGACCTTTTCATCTCACAACCAATAATAAGAAGACTTTCTGAACTCTATGGAAATAAAGGAGAAACATTAGTAGCGGAAAAGGAAGCTTTAAAACAGGTTATTGAAGAGGTTAAAAATCTATCTGGAATTAACAAGATGATGAAGGGATTCTTTGATATTTCTACTAAGGAACTTGAAAATGGTATAAAGGCAAAAGGTGAAGAAAGAACAAAAAAACATTATGAGGTTCAAATGAGGATATTATCTTCCTTTATTGAATATAGAAAATTAGGAGAAGAGATATTTCAGGAATCTGTTTCCATGCGTTCCGATGCTATGGGACTAGGACCTACCATGAGTGATGGAATAGCCTTTTTAAATCAAATAAAAAGAGTGGAGACTTGGCCGGCCTTAGAGAGGTATCCTAGATTATATGCTTTTGCAGAATTTGGCTATAGAAGACCTATAGAACATTTGAGCAAAGAATTTCCTTGGATGCAAAGTTCTTTTCAAGCAGTTAGAGAGTCCATAGAAGAAAATCTGGGAATTAGATTGCAAGAAGAGGATATGGAACTCATAAACTATGATTTCTTGACATACTTGTACTCAAAAGATACTACAAAATTTAAAGATGTTTATGGAGAAGGAAATAGAGAAAGGTTATTCATAGGAGATAATTCTATAGCAAATCAGCTTGTTGCTTTAAAAGAGGATATGGAAATTAAGATGAAAGAAAATCCTGACTTTCAAGGCAATAAACTTGTAAGTATACTCAAACCTTTCTTCACAGCAGATGTCACAAGAACTTTAAAGTTTGTATTTTTTAATAATGCGGGTAGATTAAGTGACAGTGAAGTAGAAGAAATAAGAAATTCTTGGCAACAACTATTGAGAGATCCTAAAACGGAGAAGTTTGCAAGTAATTTAGCAGAATATGCATTACTTGCTAACGGTATGGGATTTGAAACAGGAAGTTTTATTCATCTTATTCCCTCGGAATGGTTTCAAAGTAAAGGATTATTTGACTTTCAAGGAGATATAGTAAGAGGATTATATTCTAAGTATGATCCTGTTAGTACGGATAACTTCATTGATCAATTCTTAAGGCATAATAATTCTAACAATAGATGGGTACCAAGAATTAGGCTTGATGATAAAGGAAAGCCTCTTAATGCAAAAGAAGTTAAAAAACAAGATGAAATACCTACTTCTATTTTATTAGATTTAAGAGAAGATAGTAACCCTTCCTTTGTAGATTCTAAAGGTAATAAACGATTTTATCCTTATCTAAAGATACTTAAGCCAAAGGCAGTACATCCAGAGACCAGAGCATTAATATCCCCTCCTATAACTAGGTTATATAAACTTATGGGATTTCATGATGGAGATATTAATTTAGGAGTATATCATAAGATAACTTCTCTTGGATTCAAGAATCATCTTAAAGAATACTTCTTTGATAATGATAACGTTAAAACTATTGTTCCTACAAATAGAGATAGGGTAGATTACTCTAAAAAATCTGATTTCCATTCTTATGGATTTATAATGAAAGAGGAGTTTGCAAAAGATAGAGCAGAATTTATAGAAGAGGAAGAGGAAATTGTAGATATAGAACAACCTATAAAAGAAGTAGGAAAAAGTAAAATAGTTATTAATAAAGAAGAGCAATATACTAAAGAAAGATATGATGCAGCTTTGGAAACTTCTAAAACTTTTATGTCAAATTTTGAACAATTAAAAGTTCCTATTAAAGACGAACATGGAAATGAATATTGGAATTCTGAAGGTTACTATATGGCTCAAAGAACTAGTAATCTTGAAGAAAAATCTAAAATAGCTATAATTTCTAAACAAGGTGGGGCTGCAAGTAGGAAGGTAAGAAGGCAGTTTACTTTGGACCAAAATGAAGAAAATAGATTGCAGTATATGATGAATGCTGTGAAAGCTAAGTTCCAAAATAACCCTGATTTAACACAAAAATTACTTAATACAGGAACTCAAGAAATAATTGAAAAGAATTATTGGAAAGATACTCTTTTTGGAGTATATGATAAAACTTTAAAGGGGGCCAATATTCTCGGAAAAGTATTAATGCAAGTTAGGAATAAGCTTCAAGAACAGCCTTCCTCTAAACCACTACTTCAAATAACGGTTGAAGATAAAAAGGCACGAGATATAGAACTTGATAAAAGATTACTTCAGATACTTGCTCCTTTTGGAGTTACTTTAGAGATGGTAGATAATATGAAGGAAAGAGTTGGAGTAGATGCCATAGGAGCCTCCTTAATCTTTGAAAGATTGATACTTGTGGCACAAGGCAAGGCTAACTTAAAAACTATTCCAGAAGAATTCTCACATTTCTTTATAGAACTATTAGGAGATAACAATCCTCTTGTAAAAAGGATGATGGAATTAGTTCCTCAAACTGAGAAATACCAAAAAGTTAAGCAGGAATATTCTGAACTTGCTGAAGGTTTGATATCAGATACAGATGAATATTTAAGAAAGGAAACTGCAGGTAAACTCCTATCTGATCATATAGTAGATAGATGGCAAGAATCTAAAACAGAGGGTATTGGAGGTCAAATCTTACGTACTATAAAGTTAATAATTCAAAGGATTCTTAACATCTTTAGAAGTGCAAAAGAAGTTTCTATTAGAAAGGAAATAGAAAGAGTATATGGAGGAGTTGCAAACGACATTCTTTTTGATGTAACAGTTGACCTAGATGTTAGAAATCTAACTTCAAGAACATATTTCCAGAAAAATCCTGATAGTATAGAGAACAAAGATATAAAAGTTGGTGAACAGGAATTCAAGAAGTCTCCTAAGGTAGATATAACCTCTCTTAGAAAATTGGTGGATGATGTTCGTATAATCCTTAAGAAGGAAATAACTTTAGCAAAGAAAAAGAAAAAGTTTGAAGCTTCAGAAAAGTATGGACAGCTTTTAGAGACTCTTAAAGATATAGAGGATTTTGAAGGAATGGGTGCATTTATAGAAAAAGCGTTTGAAGATACCAAGAAAACTGTGGACAGATTTAATGAAACAGTAAATAGTACAACCTTAAATGGTAGAGCAAAGATAGGAAAACTAAGAGATATTAGAAGCTTTCTAAAGCATTATGAAGATGTATTTCCCGAACTTGGGTCTTTTATAGATAAGCAGATCAGATTGGGAAATATGAAGAAAGAAGACTTGAAAGAGGACATATTAGCCGCATTAGATTATATAAATGCCACCTATCCCAAGCTAAAGAAATCCTATCTTGAAGAAGGTATTCCTCTTCAGGCAAAAATACTATGGGAAGAGGTTCCTCATGAAGAATTAAATAGAAGCGCTAAAACTGAAGATGAGAAATTAGATCTTGAAAAGTTTACCGAACAATTTGTTATTGCTGATAGAGATGAGACTTCTGCAATGCTCTATCTTGATGAAGCTATTGGATCAGATGATGTTGTGTTCGCTGCTTTTGCTAAAAGTATGAAGAAGATGCTTTATGAAGCTACAGATGAGAAAGTACCTGTTATAGCCGACCTTCAAGAAAAGACTAAGAAGTTTATATCCTCTATGAAGAAATTCAGAGACCAAACTCCTGAGGCTATTTATGGAAGTTTAATAGATGAAGTAGTAGATTATCAATGGAACGAGAAAGAGGGTAAATATGAACCTAAAGTAAGACCTTCGCTTCTTTCTGCTTTAGATTGGACAAAATTCAATAAAGCCGAACAAAACATGTATAGTTCGATTGAGAATATTGGTTCTACAAGAAAACGTAAGATGAAAGCGGCTCAATGGTATGAAAAAAATACTATATTACGAAAGGATTGGAAAGAAGTTCTTGATGCAAAGAAAAAGGAATTTGGAGGAGCGGATACTCTTGGATTTAAACTATGGATGGAACGTAATGGTAGGCAAGCTACGGGAGAAGTATATGATTTGGCAAGCAAGTTTAAGATAGAATATGAAGGAATAGAATATATTGCTAAGAACTTTCTTACTGAACCTGATAGCAAAAAATACAGTAATAAGAGATTTGAGTCCTTAAGTGCTCCTGAAAGAGAATACCTTGATTATATCACTAATTTGTATCTTGAACATCAAGAGGTGTATTCAGAAGATGCTAGAAGAGGATTTAGTTTACCCGCTATCTATAAAACTTCACGAGCTAAACTGTTTACTGAAGGTCCTATAGCCATGGTTAAAGAATGGTATAATGAAACTATTCAAAAAACCGAAAGAGATGAGATGATATATGGTCCTATGGCATCTGGTGACGATAACCTTATCCCTATCTACTATAATTTTGATATAGATGCAAAAGATGTCTCCTATGATTTATTTGGTTCAATAGGAAGGTATGTTGGTGCAGCAATAGAATATAAACATAAAGCTGGATTTGCAGATATTGTTGATTCTATGAGAGATACTATGGAAGCAAGGCGATTTCCCAAGGAAGGAAATATATTTGAAAGAGCGGCTAAGGTATTTGGTTTAGAGAGAAAAGAGCTTAAGAGTAAGCATGAAGAGTCTAATATACAGAAACATTTTAAAGCATTTATTGAATCTAATTTTTATGGAAGAACTAGAGAAACCAGAACTAAAGTAGATAAATGGGTAGATTTAGCATTAAGTTATACATCTGCTTTGATGCTAGGTGGTAATATTTTTCAAGCTACAACTGACTTGGTTAGGGGTAAAATGCATGCGTGGACAGAGACTTTTGGAAAGGAATTTGCCACTCCTACTACTTTAGCGGAGGCAGAGGTAGCCTATTTTGCTAATATGCATAACTTTTTCTCTGATATGGGAAAAGCTGTTCCTGAAACTATAATAGGACAAATTGTTCAAATGATTGATCCTGCGAGACATACTGAACAAGATTTTAAAAATCTTAAGACTGCAAGTTTTGTAAGAAGGACTCCCGGAGCATTATTTATACAATCTGGAACCGACCATGATTTAGCTGTTACTTTTATGATAGCGGTATTAAAAACCTTTAAGGTATATAATAAAGATGGAAGGGTATTTAAGAATGATGCTGGAAAGGATAAAACTCTCTGGGAAGCTCTTCATGCTACCGATAGTAAAGGAAGAATTAAACTTGATAAAAACATTGCCTATTTTGAACACAGTCCAAGAGAGGGTTATACTATAAGAATAAAAGACTTACAGGATTTGAGAAATCGTATTCATGCTACCAGAACTCAAATAGAAGGTATAAGAAATGCTTTTGATAGGCCCGTAGCAAACAGATATACTCTTATACGACCTATTATGCTGTTTAGATCTTGGATTATGCCGGGTTTTAATAGAAGGTGGGGAAGACGTTGGTTAAAAAGAACGTTTAACCAGGAATCTGCTAGATGGGAAGAGGGACATTATCCTATTTCTGCTAGATTTGTCAAGTATCATTGGAATAATCTATTTAGGATACAACAAGAGATCGATATGAGATGGACAGTTATGACTCCTACAGAAAGAAAAGCGATTCTAGCTACTGTAGTGGACACTGCTGTCATAATCCTTGCATGGTCTACATATTTATTAATGTCTGGAGATGATGATGACGATAAAAAGAATTGGTCTTATAAATTTATAAGATATCAATCAAGGCGTCTTGCAGCAGAATTATCATTCTGGTTTAATCCTTATGAAACTTTTAAGATAATTAAAAGTCCAGTAGCCACCCAGGGGATTATTAATTCTGCAGGAAAACTTTTAGTCCAATTTGCTCATCCGGGGGAGGAATTTCAAAGAAATACTGGAAAGTGGCCAAAGGGATACAATAAGCTCAAAGCAAGAGCCCAAGAGATGATTCCAATATGGGTTAAGTTGAAGGCAATTAAAGATCCGGATGAGGCGCTGAAAGCTTTTAGTAGAATATTATAGAAATCTATTGTTTTTACAGTTTATTTAGATTTAGATTATAATAAAGCAACAACTTTCCTCAATTTCTTCTTCTCTTTTTAAACAGGAAGACCTACGTATGTCACCTCAGCTTTCCCACGATGGCGCTTAAGGTTATTAGTTTAGTTACTTGTTGTTGCTTTATTATTTAGTTAATTATTTCTTCTAAGTTAATATTATTCTCTTCAAAGAGATTTCTTATTTCATTAAAAACTAAATCTATTCCATCAGAGGGATTAAGCATTGGAACTTGTAATGTTTCACCAGTTTCTCTTCTATTTTCTTCTACTTTGTATTCACATTTTTTCTTTAAATTATGCTCTATCTCAAATAATACACAAGCCATATCAAGAGCTTTACAAGCTCTTTTATGCGCCATTTCTTCATCTGGATTATCTAAATCAAATTCAAGTATTGCTTTCATAGTTAATGTGTTAGTTTAATAACTTCTTCTAAAGAGAAAGGTCTATATTCTCCTAGTATAAGTTTTGCTGAATCTATTCCCACATCAAGTCTCCCACTACCGATGTTTTCTTTATTCATCTTTCCATGTATGTGCCCGCATAACATTATGGCATCTTTATCTTTATGTGGCCATGTTACATAGGGATAATGATTCATAAATATTTCCCGTTTATCAATAACAATATCTAATGCATTTTGAACAGATGTAAATATACTTCTTGCTGGAATAATTATCTCTGGAAGTATTTTGTTTCCTTTTATATGTTGATCATGGTTACCTAAAATAAGGTGAATTGTTTTAATTCTTAATTGTTTTCTAAAGTTCCAAATATTTTGAATTCCGCCAAAAGACCAATCTCCAAGATGGTAAAGGATATCTTCCTCTTTCATAGTTTGATTAAAGACTTTTACTATATGATGAGACATCTCTACTTCATCTTCAAAGCCTCTATATCCATCTTTCCAAACACTTACTTTTGGACCTGCTATATTTTTATGCCAGTAGTGCGCTAAGTGTCCGCAGTGAACCATATTTTATGGTTTTCCTGCGGACTATTAGGTTTTAAATTGTTTATATTCATTGTGTCCAGTCCTCTATTTCTTGTAAAGTCAATACTAATCTATCTTCCTCTGTTAAAAATGCTTCAAGTCTTTTTGTTATAATTTTAAGTTTTAATTGTTAATAAATATGTTAGTTAATAACTACGATTTAAGATATTTTCTTTCTATTATTATCATGTTAACAGATCCATCAAGTAATATAGAAGCCTTTTTTCCTATTAAGTTCATAATTGTAGCCTTATTTCCTTCATAATAAGCGTAATCTCCTACTTTAAAGGATTTAAAGAGTTTTTTATCTTCATTGTTATCTAAGTATATGAATCTTTTTATTTCGTCTATTTTTATAGGATACCAACTAACTTGTCCTAACTTTTGACAAATTAAATTTTCATAATAGGTATTAAAAAATTGACCCATCTGTTTATAAAGGTAAAAGTCATTGTCGTATTCAACAATAAGGTTTATAGAGGTTATATTTTTTAGAAAACCTGTTGTCTTAATCTGATCAGATATTTCAGAAGTATTGAGGACAATATCCTTTATCTTTTTAGTAAAATCTAAAGTGGAAAAGTACAAATTACCAATATGATTGTTAAACTGTACAACGAACATTGAACTTATATTAGAAGTAGGTAATGTCATATCTACTATTCGTCCTATTTCTCCAGGTTTTACAACACTATAACTTTCTACAGCTATTATTAAATCCCCTATTTTATGCATAAATCATTTTTAGATTCTCTTCCATTTTTCCAATGGGTGGCGACAGCTTTACTTCTTAATTTGCTTAATAAATATTCTTCAAGTTCTTCTTGTTCTCTTTTGTGGCTTTTTAACTCTTTTCTTTTTCCATTTTTTGACTTCATTCATTAAAAAATATGACCCCTTTAAATCTTTTTTCTTATCGGGAAAGTTAACATCATTTAATACTAATAAATTTTCAGGTAAAATTTTAATTACATATAAATAAGGTTGTTCCATATTTATAGCCCTTTTTATTGCTCCACATTTTGATATAGAAACTCCCTTCGATTTTCTATTGGGGATTTCTATTTTATCACCTATTTGTATTTTCATTTTGATTTATTTGTGTTGATGTGGATGCCCTTAATGTTTCTACTGTTCTATCAAACCAGTCGGAACTAATAGTATAACCATTGGAATGTCCGGTAGAACTAGTACTAATTCTGGGTTCTGTATCCTCATTTAATACATAAGGTAAAGGATTCTCAATTACACTAAGAGGCGTTAAATCTTCTTTTGAAAATTCATCTGCTATCTCTTCTTCAACTATTTCTTTAAAAGTATTCATTGATCTAGTTATTTGAAAATCTATATTGCATAAGTTTGAAAGAAAATATTTTGGTTTACCTGTGTGTTTATCATCAATATATAAATATAAAAAATTATTTCCTCTTCCTACTGCATTCTTTATAATCTTAGATTCTCCTATTGGTTTTCCTATACTTTTTTTATTTGGAATAAGTATTTGTTGACCATCATAAAATACGTATTTATTTTTTGTTTTCATATAAATTAAGGAAGGGGCAATATAATACCCCTTCCTTGTTAAAATATAAAGTTTTTGTTATTATAAATCTCATTTTTAAGGTTAGGAATTGACAAGACTTCTTGATAATATGGAATCTTACAGTTTAATTGATCTTCCCAATTTTTCCTAAGCCAAGTCGCTCTAGTAAATGCAGCATAAATTACGCTGTCTTTATTTACTTTATTTAATACCATAACCTCTTCTTTTAATTTGTTGGAAAATTCTGAATATTTTCCCCTTAAAAAAAGTTCATAATCCTTTTTGTATATCTTTGGTATAGAAAATATAAACATCTCTGTTTTATTTTCCATAGGATTGTAACTTTCAATAAAGGTTTTCAAACTTTCCATTTCCTTTTTTATCGTCCTATATTCCTCTTTATCTTCAATCTTTAATAAGACGAAGATATGATTCGGATACTTTTCTATAAGTTCCTTATCTCCTACATAACAGTTAAGAAGATAAGAGTTAAAAAAGTATATGGATTTTCCCAACATAGGAAGTATAAAAGAAGTTGCTTTTGTCTTCTTTCTCTTTGGTTTTTCTTTTACTTTAACTTCTTCATTTACGTCCTTTAATTCTGTTTTCTCTTGCATTACAACGTACTATACCATCATTATCATAGTAGTATCTTGGATATTCCCACAAATTATTTTTCTTATGCCACTCAATATCCTTCAAAATATCCATAAATCCTCTTATTTTAGAAAAGAGCTCTGAAGAAGGACTATTTATTATTCCTCCTTCTTTAGCTATATCTAAAATTTCATTATCAATTTGATATATTACAGTTTCAAAATCTTCTGTTGTTTGAACTGTTATGATATATGGTATTATACTATAACCTACTTTATTTCTGTTGGGAAGTTTATAGTCTATAAAAGCGTCCATGTTATGAAGTTTCCAAAACCATTGACCAACAGCATCTCTATAAAAGGATAACTGCTTTATGGCAGAAATAAAAGCAGGAGTTCTATTGTGAATATGTACATCTTTTGAGGTACTTTTTATGTCAATTAGATATATGACTTGTTTATCATTATCTACTACTATTCTGTCTATTTTAGATTTTAAATCTAAGGAACTTTCTGGTTCTTTCCAATATATTTCTTGTTCTGTATATGATTCTAATTCTAAATTTGATGTATCAAAAATTCTGGATACTTCTTTATGTTTTAACACAGATTCCTTACAAGTTTCAACAGTTTTCCATTCTTCTTCATTAAGAAACGTTTTACCTGCGTTGTTGTAAAGGAATCTAACATAGGATTTTATCTCTTCTGTATCAAAAGATTTCATAACAGTTTCCGGAGGAAGTTTGTATTCTGCCTTCATATATGCTATTTCATGGGCAGCTTCTTCTGAAACCCCAGAAACTAATACATCAACAAAAGCCTCCACATAGATTCCCATTTTTCCTGTTATCTTGTCACGTACTCTTATATAATTTTCTCTAAATTTTTCTGGAGTTAGGATTGCAGAGTGAATAGCAGTTCCTAGTTTCATGTAAGAAGAAATTGTTTTTTCTCTTTCTCCATCTGTTAATCGTTTGTAAAGTTTTGGACTTCTTTCAAACCATCCAAGAGAAGTGCTGCTTACTGCTTTTATGTCGTAATAGTTTTCTTTAGGTTCTTTTTCTATTTCTTTTTCTATACTTTTCATAAAGATTCCGTAAAATCGTATATTGCATTACTCTTATCTTCTCTACTTAATTTTTTATCTTCCATTATTTTTGTCAATTTGTAGATTTTATATTTTTTTTCATCAAAAGTTTCTATATGGGATTCTTCCATAAATTTAAGTTTATCTGTTAATTCTGATATACTTTTTTTAATACTTGCTATGGTATCTTCTGCAAATTCAACTTCCGATAACCTAAAATAACACAGAGAAATGTTAGTAGGAGCATAAAGTTGAGTAGAATCTGTGATAAAACTTTCTGGATTGGGTATAGAAGTTTTATAAATTTGAAATACAGTTCCTAAAGGAATTCCATGACCTGCTCTATTATCAATTATTCTAACATTTTTTCCTACTAAATCCTTTACTTTATAATTTCTGTTTATCATTATTCTGTTTTATTAATTTTAAAAACTAATTTTCTGTCTTTTGAATCTGCTACTTTTATAAAAGAACAAACTCTTCTTGATATAAATTCTATGGAGTCATCTTTAATCTTCGCTGGATACTTATCTTTTTGAGGAACATATTTGTCTCCTTCTAAATGAAAATCTACGTTTCCACATAAAGCATCTTCAAAGCATTTCATCCATATAAACTCTTTGTTTCCTAAATCCCAACTGCTTACAAGGATTCCTTTTTTGTTAAAAACCCCCTCTGTATCGTAGATTATTAATTCTATGCATATAGGAAATTCATTTATTACGGGAATAGGTCTTATATATTCATATAGGTACTTCTTTATTTCCTTTATGACTTTTGAACGTAAGTAATGATTCATTCCTGAGTACAGAGACTGTCCATTAATCTTCCATTTTCTTTCTTTTCCCGCAGTTCTTGGATTAGCTATAACTAGTTTTCCCTTCTTATCGGTTTTGTATTTTATTCTTCTATTTTTGGATAAAACTACATGGGTAATGAATTCAGGAATTTCTATTACTATATCATCACTCATAATCTTTTTCATCTATCTTTATAAAGGGGCTAACATCTTCAAAACTTATAACTTCTTCCCAAATAGGACCCTCTTTACTTTCTGTAACAGAAAGAATAACTACTCCTAATTGTCTGTTAACCTCTGGTTCTTCTACCCAGCATTCATGATGTTCTTCGTTTGAATTGAACAACCTCATTGCTGCATCTTTTATCTCTTTATCTGTACATTCATCTAAAAACATAATATTTTATTCAATAATTCTTTCGTTTTTTTTGTTCCATTTTCTTTTCTATAATCGGAAATATCTTTTATCTCTTTTCCAGTCTTGTTAAATATACAATATTCATCTGTTATAAAAATTCTTTCTAAATCGTACATATCGCATAGCATTTCCGAAAAAATGTAACCTGTCTTATCTATATCGTATAAGACAGCAATTCTTTTGAATCGTTTTTTTAGAGATTCCATATTTTCTATCTCTATTAAGTAAATTTCAGAATGAGGTGCTATGGCTGGTATTTTAAAAGTATCTAATACCATAACGTCTTTAAGGGATTTGGTAATCACCAAAAGTTCCCCTTCTTTAGGAAGTTCTTTCATACCTTGGATATCGTGATCAAATCTGGAATCTGTTTTTGATGAAAACCACTTATATTTTTTTGAAAAAGGTCTATATACTTTATATCCGCTGGAAAGAGTATAAGAATATATTGGATTATTCTTTCTATAAAAGGCAATAGGATTTCCGTTTACAAGAACCTGCTTACAAGAGTTTACTCTAAATTTCAGTAAGGTATTTATAGATATTCCATATTGTTTCCAATACATAAAATCTGTATGTGTAAAAGACTGTGATACAATTTCTAATATAGACTTTCGTTTGATTATAGGTTTCAGTCCTATCAATGGTATTACTGATTTTATTTCTTCCTTTGATAACTTACCCATATTTAAATTAAAGTCGCAACTTATTATTCTTAAGGATTCTTTAAAGTCTACATTATACATTTTTTGAACAAATCTAAAGCAATCTCCATAAGTTCCTGTTCCAAAATCTTTAAACATTAACTTGTTTCTTCTATTAGAATAAATTGAAAAAGATGGATTTTTGTCCTCTCTTAAAGGACTTGAGAAAGGTTTTCCTATTTCAAAGTCACTTTTTGTGTAGTATCTGAATATATCATATTCCGTAATTCTTTTTAAGATATTTTTAGCAGTAAGAAAATAGTCTTCTGGAGGATATCGTATGTTTTTGAAGTCCATTTCATTTTAATGTTTCTGTTCGTGATATTAGTGGGTGATTTAAGTTTGCTTTTAAATAATTTTTAAATGCTTTTTCTGCCTCCTTTTTTGTTTCTCCATAAACAGAACAAACATATTCTTCCTCTGTGTTTAATCCTTTTCCTGTAAGTATTGCTGCTTTGATTAAAGTTTTATCATCTTCTCCTCCATCTAAATATTCTTTATCACCACTTTTGTTTAGGTAATAAGTTTTTTCCGTATAGATTTTAATTGTAATCATTTTTTCTTCTTTTTAATGTATTTACCAGCTATAAGTTCGTTGTATTCATCTTCAATACATTCATTGTCTCAAGTTTCAATTATGTCTAAAACATATTTTCTCTTTTCTTTTATTGTCATTTTTTGTTAAAATTAAACAAATTTCATTTTCATAGTTCTAATTACTTTAATATTGGATATTACTGCGGTGAAACAACCATTTTGGTAAAAGTTTACTTCTGTTCCATCTTCATCAAATTTATCATTCTTTAACTTTTTACAATAAATTCTATGTCCATCAGGATAAATATCATGAGGTCCCATTCCTGTTCCACCCCCTTCATATAAAGTTTTAGTAACAACGAATTTCCCTTCATCAACAGTAAATTTCTTTTTTCCAACAGTCTTTATCTTGTTTAAAACAAATTTCCTAGCATCTTTTCTACTTAAGTTAAAGCCTTCACTGTTAAAACTTTCTGTTATGGCTTCTATAACATTGCTTACGTTATCAATGATATTTGTTTTGTTTGAATATGTTTTTCCTATGATAACATCACTTTCAGTAAGTTTCTTACTTGTTTTTCTGTTTGCATAAACAAACATTTCAGGAATCTTCGTATAAATTGTCATTCCATTTTCTAGCTTTATTACATCTCCTTCTTTTAATAATATTTCTTTCATTTTATACGTTTTAATATAAAAGGAGAGAAGTTTTTCTTCTCTCCTATTTATAGAATTAACTAACCACTAACAAACCAAAACTAAAAAACATGAAAAAACTTACCAAGGTGCGGTATCAGCCTCTACAGTAGTTGGAGTATGATTGGCTTCAGCCACCTCCCCTCTGTAGTACCCGGTTAAGGTTTTTATAAACCTATCCTTGCTAAACCTTAATTTAGAATCTTCTTTGGAAACTGTGACTGGTTCTGCAAATCCACTAAAATCAAGTTGCCTTGCCACTTTTACCAATCCTTCTGAATTCTTATACTCTCTTCCAGTGACTTTTATTCTTACTTTCTTTCCAGTCGTTATTGTCTCTAATTGTTTTTCTGTAACTTCTCCCGATATTATACTTTCATCTGCTTCTAATGCTACTAGCAAATGTTTTAATCGGGGAAGTGCTGCTGTTGATAAATAGAATTTTTCTGTTAATTCTCCTTCATCATTTACAAAAGTTACTGCTACGTAAGGAGTTCCTTCCCAGTCTTCTTTGCTAAATTCTATCCCTGTTATAGTAACTTCATTAATTCCAAAAGGAAGCCTAGTTCCCTTTGTGGTGTTTTCTACACCTTTAAAATTTATTTTTAAACTCATTAATTTTATTTTTTAAACTGCTCTATTTTCTCTAATACCTCCTGAAAATCATTTGGTATTTCGAAGTTGTCAAACATCCCCATAGGACTTTTAGCAGTAGATTGTCCATCTGTTTGGGTTTGAAGATTATATTTATTAGGTTCTCCTTTTCCAGAATGTTTCACTGTTGTAAACAAAACTATAGAACCCATTGATTCTATAGACATTCTACTAAGCTGTTTTCCTTCGGTTGCAATTCTTCTTATCTTTATTCCATCATCACTGTAATATGCCTCCTCATGAAAAAGAGCAAATACCGTAAGGTATTCTGGTAGTTGTTTGTTTACTATTGAAATTAAGTCATATATACATCCCGATAAATCAGTCCACTTTTGAAAACCTGTTATACCTCTTTCTTTCATGACTTTATCGGTCATAATTCTATTAAGAGTATCTATGACTATTGTTTCTGTACCCTTTTTATTTTTAACTATGTCTCTGAGTACATCCTTTATCTCTTCCGTATTGGAAGTTGAGGCATAGTTTCCTTTTTCTTTTGAGTAACTACTTATCCATCCTTTGAAAGGAAGATCTTTTTGGTCACAGTTTATGAAAAAGGTTTTTTTTGGATCTAGAGTTCTTGCAGAGGTTGTCTTACCTGTTCCACTTGAACCTACGACCATCACTAAAGTTGCCATTTGTTATTTTCTTCTTATTCTTCTTCAATTAAATTATATTTCAATCCATTTGTCATTGTTATTATTTTAGTATCTCCATCCCTGTTTTTTAAAGTATGCAAAAAGATTCTATCTATAGCATCAATCCTATCTGGTCCGTAATATCTGATTCCGATTGCATCTGGGCGATGAATTACAAAAACATAGTCGGAATGTTGGTAGAGACTGTCCGAGCCAAACAGGTCAGAACGAACCGGGTAGTGCATAGAAGGAGTAGAACTTCTTGATTCTATCTCTCTATTCAACTGTGATAGCAATAGAATAGAGCATCCTAGCCTTTTTTTTATCTCGGTAAACATATTACACATTTCATCCAACATTCCTTGTTCCGTTTGAGAATTATTTTTTCTTGCTAACCTAGAATGATCTAGTATAATAAATATTCTATGACTAGGATTATCTTTTTGGAAATCTAATATTGAACTCTTTACCTGTCCTACTTTTTCTGGCACATCTATATAGCTAATGTCATAAAGAGAAATTTCCTTTCCTATATGATACAGCGTATCCATTTCCTCTTTTGAAATAGTATAATTAGAACTCTTCAATTCTCCTACAGTTCTTTTTACCTTGTTTGAAAATTTTCTAAGTATTTGTCTATATGCAGCCATTTCAAAGTTAAAGGATAATACCTTAAATTTTTCCTTTGGATTTAAGTCAAATAAGTCTGTCTCCAGCAAGTTAGCAAAAGCAGACTTGCCGGATCCAGATATTCCTGCCAAAGTATATAGATTTCCCCATTCCATACCTCCATCAATTAAGTCATTAAACTTTTTCCACCTTGTCTTTAGAGGAACAATCTTTCTTGAACTTCTGTCCTCTATGTAGGAAAGAGATTCATTTACTACCTCTGCTATAGGTTGATATTTCATGCAAACTTCTCTCCGGGAAGACTTTTTTCCTTTTTAGCATCCTTTTTATTGACATCATCTTCATAAAGTTCCCAACCTCTTTGATTTAGATATGTTTGCAGCATTTTCCAGAAGTTTTGGTTCAAATACTGCATTCTTTGCAGATGCTCTTCTTCAATACATCTTAATATAAACTTATGAATAGAAGGTTTTGCTTTGAGTATTTTGTCATATTTCTCTCTGCAAGCAGCCCTGTTTCCATGAAGTTTCCTTCCATTTGGTGTAACTTTAGGATAATGCGCTATAAGCTCTTCAAATAATTCATTCATGTTATTCAACAATTTGTTCAATATTACTAATCCATTCAACATTTTTTACTTCTTTACTTCGTCTTTTAGTCCACTTTCTATCTTGTGATATAATATCTTTACATTCTAGGTTAAGATATAATTGGATAAAAATGGCTCTTTTTCCTTCTTCCCATCTTAAAGTTCTTCCCAATCTTTGAAAAAGGTCTAAGGATTTACTACTTCCAGAGGTAATAATACCCAAATTACAAGAAGGAACATTAAATCCTGCATTTAAGGCCTTTACGGTTGAAATGGTAGTTATACTACCCTTAGGCAAAGAAAATTCGTCTAAAGAGCTCTTTCGTGCCTTATTTGGCATTTTAGAATGAAAAAGTACACATTTGTCTCCTAAGCCATTTTTAACCCTTTCGGCAAAGTCTATTGACTCTGAAAATATGATAGTTTTATGACTAGGAAATTTCTCAGAAATCTTTTTTACGGCATCAAGTTTTCCTTCTGCATTATAACAAATATGTTTCCTTTCTCTTATTGCTTCAAAAACCTGTTGAGCATGTTGATGTACTATCCAATAATCTCCTTTTATCTTAGATGCCCAATTTTTTGCAAAATTAATATTTAGACACATTTTAGCTATTCTAAAGGCTCCTCCAGGAGTTCCATCATCAAAAGTAGTAATATACTTATTATATTTATTATCTGCTTTTATATATTCTTCTATTTCCTCTTTACTTGGTTGAACAGAAAGGTTATACAGCTTAAAATCAGATACTATATCAAGATTTCTTGCTCTTTCTATACTGGTGCTATAGAATATTGGAGCATATTTTGATAAAAACTCTATTTTCTCTTCATCGTCTAAAGTTGCCGTAAGACATAATATGAGGTCAAAAGTGTTGTTTTCTAATAGTTTTCTATATTGGGGACCTAAAGAGGAATGAACTTCATCTATTATAAGTCCTCTCCAATGTTCTCCCTTTCTTTTCCAAGCACTTTGAATACATTCTATATTGACCCAATTAGTTTTCTCTTCTTCATAACCCCACTTTTTAAACTCATTCTCCCATTCGTTATCCCTTAAATTTTCAGTGGGAGTTGTTATTAGCCATCTCCTATTTAAGCAATAGTTATCGCTTGCTTTTATATCGTTTCCGGCAGCCATAACTCCCAACCTACATTTTCCAATAGCAGTTACTCCTAAATAGGTACCTTTACAGCCGGTATCTACCCATTTGGATAATACAATATCCTGTTCTTTTGTCTTGTTGTCCAATGGGTTTATATTCATATCGTTAAATTTTGAGAGTTTATTAAAATTTTAAGATTAATAACAGTAGTAAGGCCAATCTTCTCCATATACTTCTTCTATAGTCCTTTTTGGAAGTATTCTGGTTTCTTTTTCATCATAAAAGTTTATCTGTTCTTTGTAGTAAGGTGATGTATAACTGTATCCTCTATTAGATACCTTATAGTTTCCTTCTTCAAAGAAGTTTCCTAATAGTAACATCTTTTTATCCTTTTGAGGAAATAATATAGCTAGTTTGTTCCAGCTAAGATGTTTTGTTAGATACCTTAATTTTTCTTCATTATATAAAACTTCTCTTGGAGATAGGTATTCCTTTATAAAGTAATACGTATCAGAAAATGCATCTTCTAGATAAGAAAAATCATTAAATATCCCATTATGTGAAAGACAAGGAAGCGTTACAAAAGAATTATTTTGTAAGATGTCTTTCTCTTCATTGGCTACTACAAATGGATGGCAATTATTTTCATCCTCTAATCCAGAAGTTGCCTGCCTTAAATGAATGACTAATTCATCATCAGGAAGTATATCAGAAATTTTAAGTTCTTCAATAACATCTATATCCTTAAGTAATCCTTTTCTTATAAATATTCTCGCTTCGTTTTTCCTTTTTAACATGTATCCCAATCCATCAGGATTCATTTTGGAAGCACTTTCAATAATCGGAAACAAAGATTCATTAAGCTCCTTGCCGGATTCTTTTGCAATTATCAAACACATGCTTTCTTATTGTTTTCTATTATTTGGCTCACTTTTTCTGGGTAACTTGCATTATTTTCCTTCCTATATTCAAAAGCTTCATTATTAATACCATTATTTTCTTCATCACTAAATAGTTTTTTTCTTAGTTTTATAAATTCCACAAGAAATTTTCCATTTTTGGGAAAAGCTTCTCCTATTACATATTCCAGGTTTATGTCTTTGTTTTCCAGAATATCTCTTTTTCTATTTTCAACAAACCACACAAAGGCCATAAATATTAGTATCCACGACTTTATCTTCCCATAACTCAAAGTTGCGTTAGGAAGTCTTAATTCTACTGTATATATATTTGAAGAGGAGTCTATATTATTTACATCAATGGGAATTTCGTGCCTTGTACAGAAGTTGCATGTAACCAGATTTAACCAATGATATCTAGAAGAAGTATATCTTCCATTTGGATTACTTTTTTTCTTATTCATATTAAAGGAAGCCGGACTTCCACCACTTAAATAGGAATATATTTTAGAATAGTCTTCCTCTATTCTCTCATGATATCTTACGATACTTTCCGAATGCAAATAGGTTTTATTATCAGAAAGTCCTTCTAAAAAAGGCAAAATTCTGCAAAATCTGTTTTCTTTTCTGGATAGGGGTACTATAGAAAAGAAATCTTTTTCTAACTTTCTTCCTAATAAGTAAGAGTAAACAGTAAATTCTTTGTTGAATAATGCTCCTCCTACATGGATATGTAACCCGCACTTGGCATCTACTGAACATCTCTTTGACAACTCGCAACATATTTTATTAAGATGTAAAAATCCTGAATCTCCTGTTAAGATACCAGTGACCCATTCTCCTCCCGTTATGCTTCCATCATGCACACATTTTAAATTCAACTTCTTATAGTAAGCATGTGCAGGAAGTCTTCCAGCACTGGTCTCTATTTCGATTCCATAGGAATATCTCTTTCCTTCCGTTATTACGTAAGAAGGAGATAGGATTCCATACTGAAAATTATCGACTTTTGATTCAATTTCATTAGGATAAATAGTATGATTAAAATCTATATGTTGAGCTTTATGAAGATCAGAGTATTCGCTTATTCTATCTTTTGCATAAAAGTAACCGGAATTTAGACATTCCCAGAACTTATTTTGTTCTGCCACTTCCATACTTAATATAGAATATTGATTATAGCCACCTCCTTCATATAATCTCGCTTCAGGACAACTTTCTAACCTACTAAAATATCCTTTTTCAGGCATTCCTTCTTTGGTTATTCCCACTATTCCTAATTGAAGATATCCTTTTAAAGTATAGGTATTATTACGCCTATCGAGAGCAATAGAAGGGTTATCTACCCCATACCATTTACTCTCTATGCAAAACATAGAAACATCCTTAATATAGTATTTTCCATCTAGAGAAGAGGCCTTTTCCTTTTTGCATATTTCTCCGTTGTATAGAGTGACATATCCATTAGGAGCTCTTTTTACTTTTGGCTTTCTTTCTATTAAAATAAGATACTTTAAAGGTACTTCGTCTTCTATTCTTCCAATAAATATGGGACATCTATGTTCTAAAACTTCTATAGTAACAGTTTTATCATCCTCAATACTTTTTATCTTGCCTTTTGACATGTTTGAATTGGTAACTCCGAATACTAAATCTGATTCCTTGCTACAAGTTACTATATCACCAATTTCAAACTTTATTTCTTTTTTCTCTTTATTCATTTAGCTTAAACATCTCAAAAATATCCTCTTCTACTAAATCAATGCTTTCCTCTACTTTCATAAGCAATTCTTTTTTATCATCTTCTAAATTAAATTCATTGAGATAAGGTATTCCCTCTTTTATATCCTTTAATCCTTCCCTTACGTTTTCAAGGATACTCCAATATTGAGCTTCTATTTCCTTAAAATCTTCTGCTCTTAATACAGTAGGGTCCTTTTTTACTTTTTTATCTTCTATGTAATCATCAAGAAAAGGAGTTTCTATATCGTTTTCATTTTCGTTTATAGGCCGTCCATTCATTCCTAAAAGTTTTGAAGGCTCTATAGAATTTTTAACACCAAAAAACCCAGGTCTTTCTATTATCCTAGATGGGCCTTCTTCCATTCTTTTAGTTATGCAGGGTTGACATAAACAGTTTTGATGATGTTTTATGGTATCAGTATTTGAATACCCAGTATTGTGTGTATTAGTATTTGGATATCCATTGTAAGAGTTATTTGGATATCCATTGTAAGAGTTATTATCTTCTTGTATTTTTTCCTCTTCTAAAATATTCTTTCTGTTTATCTTTTTTGTATCTATGATTTTACCATCTACAATTTTATATAAAAAATTTTCAGCGAGAGACTTTATTCTAATGCATCCTATTGTTTTTAGACTTGATTCTATAGAAGACAGATATATTCCTTCATCAGTTTCTCCTCTAAATAAAGGTCTTTCAGAATCTCTATATGCATATAAGCTTCCATCGCTTCTTGTAAATAAGATAGCCGCAGCTCCCTTATATTTTTCCAGTATCTCTTCATTTTGCAACTTATCTAAAAGCATAAATAGAGATTGGCTGTCTACATCTACATCATCTATATAGTTTACATCATATTTGGTACATATTAATCTACAATTATTAATGGTACCATTATGGGCTCCTATTACGTTTCCATATCTAAATGGATGAGCATTTTCCTTAGACCTTGCTCCCATAGTAGCAAATCTGGTATGCCCTATAAACATGGTTGCAGGATTTATCTTAAAGTCGGGTAAAAAATCTTCTGCTGCGGTTCCTGTATTTACAACTATATTATCTTTTTCATTAGTCCATATTCCTGTGGAATGGCCTCCTCTTATATCATTATATAAGAGGAGCATTCCTATTTTTTCAGTATTAAAATTTTCTTTTCCTGAAAATCCTATTAATCCGCACATATATCCTTAAACTGTTTCGAATTTTTTTCTCAAAACTTTTGGAATTTCCTTAATATATTTTTCAAGAGTTACTTCTCCAAAGCTAGGAGCCGAATTACATTCAAGAATTAGGAATTTGGGATCTATTCTATCGTCTCCGGATGAGTTTACAGCACTTTGAACCAGAACATCTATTGCTCCTATGTCTAATTCTACGGCTTTTAATGCCTCTACGGATGTTTTTACTATTTTATCCCAGTTAACTGGCTTGTCAAAGCCAGAATTTGATTCTAAAAACCATACACAATTAGAATCATTCCTGTAAAATCTTTTATCTTCCGGAGTTTCTTCTTTTAACATTTTCCTACAAGCATAGAAATATCCATCTTGAGTAACATGCAAACGATATTCTCTTGCATAGGTATAATATTTTTCAAAGTAGTAATCATCAATATTATCTTTTTCAAGAAACTTTTTCATTTCTTCTTTAGTTTCTATCTTTTTAAGTCCTCGTCCTCTAGATCCATAAATTCTTTTGGCTATTATAGGATAAGGAAGATCATTAATTTTCTCTTCCAAAAGTCCTCCTCCTGTAGTACGTAAATCTTCAACCTGAAACCATTCAGGAGTTAGAATTTGATGGCTTGCAAATGTTTCCTTCATAAGAAGCTTATCAGAACTTGTCTCTATTGCGTTTATTGTATTACATTCTACCCTATTTCCTCCAGAGGTGACGTCATCTTTCATCTTAGTTGAAGATCCTAATCTTACTACTGATCTAAAAGGTAGTAAATCAAATACCTGTTTTCTCAATTCCCTATGAGAAGGATGTCTTGACTTCACAATAGGACGAAAATTTGTAAACTTTTTTGCTTTTGTCATTGTTTTAGTATTAATTGGTTATTAAATAAATTTAATTTCATTTCTCTCACTTAAAAAAGTTATTCCACTATTAGTAAGAAGTAGTACTTTTTTTCCTATTAAGTTTAAAACTGTACAAACACCATTTTGCTTATGCTCTACATTATTTCCTACTCTTAGTTTTCTTTTTCTTTTAATGGTTGATTTTGTTGCCATATATTTTACCATCCAGGGAGCTATTTCCCAGCCATGTATACATGCATTTCCCCGCTCATTAATTTCATCTATTCTAAAAGTGTAATTACAAATGTCAGACATTAAGGGAGCAAAAAAAACAGAAAAACCTTCTGTAGACTCGCGAAAACCCATATAATTTTCTGTAGAACATGCTTGTATTTCTTCAAAACTTTTTATTGTAATTATATCTCCTACTTTAAACATTTGTTTTTTGTTTTAATATAGATACCAATGATTCGCAGATATAGGTTTTAGGAGTTTTTTGTAAATCTTCTCCAAAAGTAGATTTTAATGTCATATATTGTTTTAAAGTACTAAGTATTCTGTCTTTTGGAAATTTACTTATTATATCAGAATAACTTAGTTTTTTGTTTTTATTAAGCATATCTTTATCCTTTTTCCCAATAGTTAGATATAATAGGATCAACTTTTATAGGAACTGTTTTGCAAAAATATTCTCCAGCAATAATCATACAATTCTGTATCATATAAGAAGCTTTTTCTACTATCTCTTCTGTACATTCCGTTATGATTTCATCATGGCAAATATTTACTATTTTAACATCTTCACTCCAACCTTCTTCTACTATTTCTTTCTGTATGAGAATTAAAGCATATTTGGTCATAGAAGCAGCGGTGCCTTGAATTGGAGAATTTTGGGCCGCTCTTTCTATATTTCCTTTAATCCTAAAATATTTTGACCTTTCTTCTTTAGTTAGGGCTTTAAAGTTTTTATTAGATAGAAATTTGAATTCTGTATAATCCGATATCCACATTATTCTATTTATTACATCTTCTATTAGAATATAGCCATTTTTTAATGCTTTAGATATTTCTTTGTCAAAATAATGACGTTTTCCAGGAAAACTAGTCCAATAAGCGTCTACAAACTTCTGTGCTTCTACTTTACTTACATCAAGATCATATTGGATAGTATAAGCAGTCTTTCCGTAATCCATTCCTAGACCGAGAGTTTTACCATGTGCTCTTAGATGTTTGTTTTCATTAGTCTTTGTTACAATAGTTTCTTTACCATTGATAATAGTATACATTCTTGATGCAATAAGAGAATGAATATCACCTTCTCCATCTTTAAAAAACTTAAGTAGGGTTTCATCTTGACTTTTATCTGCCAATATAGAAGGTTCTTGTTGTCGGTAATCACAAATTATCAATTTATATCCCGGAGCGGCTATAAAGCAACTTCTCATATCTTTATCATTAGGAAGATTTTGAAGATTCGGATCTCGAGACGAAACTCTACCAGTCGATACGACCTGCCAGAAATCTGAGTGCAGCCTATTAGTTACAGGATGAATCCTTCGGATTAAGTTTTCTCCATAGGTAGAAACAAGCTTTTCTAATTCCTTGTAGTTTAAATAAGGAGAGATAAAGTCGAATCCTTTTTCAAACTTCTTTAGATGAGATGCTTCGCAACTGTTCTTTTTCTTTCCAGTATATTTATCCACAACTTCCGTGGATACTCCTAAAGTATTTAAGACTTCTATTACATCTTTGGGAGAACTCCAGCATACAGTACATTTCTTTTTATCAGAAAACATATCTAGCTGATTTGAAATATATTTACTTAGTTTAGGATGATTAAATATATATTCGTTAAGAAGTAATCTCGCTATAATTAAACGGTTTTCATATATTTTACAAAGGGACTCAAGTTTTTCTTTATCCACTCCTATTCCATTGAACTCAATATTGGCTAATACTGGAACAAAATCATTTTCAAGTTCTACAGTTTTTTCAAGTTGTAAATCTTTTATGATAGGAAGTTGGGCTTCTCTGACTTTTAGACTTGCTATTATATCATTAGCACCATAGAGAACTTGTTCTTTTGTAAAAGGCTTATCTCCTATATGGAGAAATTGCTTCCTTAAGTCTCGTTTCTCATTGTTTTGAAAAATGTTTATGTTATAGAAATTACAAAGGACATCTAACCCAAATTTTATTCCTTTTCGACCAGCCCTTAGGACACATTCCGTTACCATAGTATCATAAAGCATTGTTAGATTTATTCCAAATTGCTTTAAGATAAAAGAATAATCAAATTTAAGATTGTGTCCTACTTTCGTATATCTATCGCCTTCCAGGATATCTATTAAATAATATAGATCTCTCTTTCTTGTATCTATGATATATTGGTTTTCTAATGTTCCTATTTGGAGCATTACTACTTCAGAAAGATAAGGATCTAATCCAGTGGTTTCGGTATCTATTCCTATTATACTCTCTTTCCATAGATCATCCCAAGCCTTAGATATAGTAGTAGATTGAATACCTTCTACAAGGTAATCAGATATCAAATATATCATAGCATTAATTGGTTTCTATTTTTACGTCTTCTTTACTAAAGGTTCTAATAGTCTTTCTTCCAGTTCTAATAGATAAAGTATTTTTTCCTATTAGATTTTCTATGGTTCCGTGTCTTCCTGTACGCTTTATCTTTACCTTTGATCCAATGTAAAACTTATTTTTTAAAGAATTATCCATAAAAGGTAAAAGATATTCAGGATCAACCCAATCTGTATAGTTGGATCCTCCTAACTGGGTACTTATCCAATTAATATAAACATCTCCGCTTTCATTATCAATCTCTTGTATAATCCCATAACCATGAGAAGGTTCTCTATGTAGAGGATTCTTATGTATAACTATTGCTCCAATTTCAAACATAATACCATATTTTTAAATATTTATTGATTCCTGAAATATTAGGATCTAGGTTACAAAGTGTATAAGGAGATGTAGAAGATGTTTGGTATTCGTGAGAAGATAACTCTATTAAATATTTTTCACTGTATTTTTCAAAGTACTGTGTTAAAACAAGGTCTAAATTAACTTTTGGATCCAATTTTATGATTATCAAAGGAAAAAGGTATTCGTTTTCTGTTGTAGCAGAAGTTGCCCCTTTATACAAGTCTGTAACGTAAATCTTTAGATTATCGTTTTCTTTAATTAGATAATTTGAAGTACCATTCCTTAAATCTATGCTTTTGTTAAAAATCTTTATATTCCACATTGTCTCATATCCTAAAATGGTTCCTATAGAGGAACTTTTTGAATCTTCAAGTATAAAAACCTTAACTAAATCATCTTTAGGATCAATGCCGGACCCAGTTATAAAATGGTCCTTTATAGTCTTTAGAATAGCAAGAGATTCTTCCATCTTACTTCTGTCTCTAAAAAGCTTTTTACTTAAAATCTCAAAAGCATAGGGCAGGGCATACAGTTGTTTTAAATATGAAGATTCATATAGTTCTTGTTCAATTAAATTTTCTTCCATTTATTTTTTACAAATATAAAAAAGCCCGGACATTAGGATAATCTCGACTTCTCCTTTTGTCCCCCAGAAAGCCATTGTTGAGAATTAACTTCCAAAAGAGACAGCTCGCCTGCAGTTATTCAGTAAACTATCCGGGTCTTTTATTATTATTAGATGATACAACTTAGAAATAGCATAATTACTACTATTGCTGATAGTGCACAAAGAAAAACAGTCAAAACTTTTGCTGTTGGTACTATACATTCACACCAAACGTAATCTACTTCTCTTATCAAATTTAACATGTGTTATATTTTTAGTTAATAACTTCTTTTTCATTTTCGATCTACTTACCTTATATCCATATCTACTTTTCAGAAACCCTATTTGTCCCCAAGAACCGTTTCCCAGTCTTCTTGCAAATCCTACTTCAATAGTCTTAGGAGCAATATTTTGACCTTTTATCTTTGTAGTGCTAGTTTCCGAACGATTTATAAGGCAATTCTTCTTTATAAGAGAATGAATGGTCCTTTCTCTTTCATACTTTTTTATCAAGGAATTGTTTTTTTATTGAAACTTTATATTTACTAATTTTTGTCTTTGTAATAATATTCTCTATACATCCAAACATACAAAGAGGATTAGCACAGAGGCCTCCTGTAACAGGACAAGTATTAAGAAATTTTGTTTTCATAGTTTTTATTGATGTTAGTTTTTTTTTCAGATTTTACGTAAACTATTCCATAATTAAGTTTCCAATCACTTTCATCATTTAAAACTACTTTTTTAAATTCTAAAAGCTTTAAGCTACTGTTTACTTTTCTTAAAACCAAGATTTGTTTATTTTCTCCGGCTGCCCTACAAACTTCTGTGAAGACTCCTTTTCCTATGAAACCTCTGAATTCTGATACAACTAAAACATTACAAACAGAAACCATATTTAGAAAAGGTTCCATAGATACAGAAGGAGAATTTCCTCCTAAATCTCTGTTGGGGCATATAACTTTTTGGAATTTTGTTTCAAGGAATGTTCTTTCATGATATTCCTTTACTGTTCCGTAAGTTAATAGACTATGAGCATAATAACAAATCATGGTATTTTAGTTTTAAGTTAGTAAATTTAAATGGTTTCTAATACTTTTACTTGTCTATACTTGTCTAATAGATATCCTGCAGTAACTTTGTCATAAGTATTTATACAATTTTGTATAATAGATTCATCTTCAATAGTTATCTCTTCAAAGTTATTAACAAAGTTTATTGCTTTTTTTATTCCATTATACACCCATCTTATTCCTTTGGGATTTTTTATCCAAAAATTTCCCAATGAGCGGTATTCCAATCCAAAAGGACGTATCCTGAAGCATCCTGCTTGCCCATAAAGTTTTCTTCTTTGGGCGTCCTTATCCAAGAGTACTGATTCTACTCCTAAGAAAATATCCAAAGCTTTGATAAATCTTATTACTACATCCATTTTTTCTATTCCATCAAAGTTTTCAGAATTATTTGTAAATCCAATATGAACATGTGCCCCAGCTGAACGAAGATTACTTTTACTTGCATCAGGAACTTTATTTTTGCTTTCTTTCCATGCATTAAAATCAGGACTGCATCCGAATTTTTTAGCTTCGGAATTTTGTAATTGATTTTCATCAAAATAAGCAGATGATTCTATTAATAGTTCCAGATTATCTGGAAGTACAGAATTTAAACACCAAATACCTCTTTCCATATTTGCTTGAAACTCTTTTAAAGTTAAGCTAGGTCTTATAGTGAATTCTGCTGCTACATTGTCATGGCTTAAGAAATAACCTTCTTGTACTTTTAAGGGCTTTTCTTTTGTTCCTTTAATTACTTCTATAGAGGATACTAGTTCCATCGTATATTTATTTCTTAAAAACACTTCTGGATCTGCTCCGTAGGTAATAGGACCTTTTATTAATTTTTCTTCTTTCATAAGTTTTCTAAATCTTCAATCTTTCTATTTTTTAAAAAATTCAATAGTTCTATAACTCTTCCTTGTTTAAATAGTCTTATAGCTTTAGTATAAGCATTTCTTTCTATTATAAATCTATTCTGAAAACTTTTTGATTGACCAAGATAAATATACATATTTTTATAATTTTTACTAAGAATTTTTTGTATTCCATTATTAAAGATATTATGAATAGGATTACTTATGTATTTTTCAGAACCATTACATAGCAATTTTTCTTTTAATTGCTTTAAAGATAAAGGATAAGCTGCATTATTTGCTCTTAAAGAGAACTCACTATCGTACTCTTTATTATAATGTGCTAAATATAAACATTTAAAATTAGAAAACTTTGGATAATCTCGTTTCAGTTGATAAGTTTTACTTACTAGTCCTTTGTATTTTGGTGAATATAAATACCTTAAAGCAGTGAAAACTATTAAAGGATATTCTTTTGTAAATTTATCAGAATTGTAGGTGATTTTTACTTCAAATGCTTTTTCCTTTCTAGGTCTTTTATATCTTTCATATTTTAATTCAAAAGTGCTTATATATTTACATCTGAATCCAACGTCATTAATAAATTTTATCCACTTTTTAAGAGTAGGTAATCCTCCATCTATCCAAGTTGTTGGTATATATATTAAAGCTTTGTCAAAATCATGTGAGCAAGTATTTAAATACATACAGCATTTTTCATTCATAATGTCAATAAGTACTTTTCCTTTTTTATCAAGTATTTGTACAAAGCCTACATGTTGTCCTAATTGCCTAATGTTTATTTGAGGCATATTTTTTGAAAAAGTCATGATGTTTCTTTTCATATCCGGGAAAACTTTTTGACATTTTGTTTCTAAATTCTTTTATAACACTTTTTTTCCTATCTTTTTCTCCTTTTCTTATTATTTTGGATAATGGGTAGTTTTTGGGAAAAGGATTCTGGAATGTGCCTAGAACACATCTTGTATCTCGAATCATTGTTTTGCTAGTATATGTTTTGGTTAATCTTGCTATTATCTTTGCTAAAGAAAATAAAAACTGAAAGAGTTGATTCAGGAAATATTATGAATCATAAACTAACTTTACCAATGCCAGACCTCTTTCAGTTATCTACCCGGTGTATCCTTTCACGAGTAGGGTTTATTTACAGAAAAGGTATTAGTCCGCTACAACCTCTTCGGTTGTATGGGCATCAACAGTGTCTGCCAACTGGGTAGCATACTCAAGTGTGAGTTCTGATACCTCTTCAGGTGTTAACGATGGCCTGTTTTCTTTCTCATCCCATGTTCTGGTGATGATGGCTGTCGCTATACCTGACACGTAAAATCTGAAGTTTTTGTTCATCTTTTTTGTGTTTTTAAGGGTTAATAATTACGTAAAAGTTAGTTCCTTTACGCTTATTGGCGTTTTGGGTTTTGGGATTTGGAATTTGGTAAGTTGGTATTTAAAATTTAGTATCTAATAAATTGAAGATTTATATGTTAAACGGCTACATTAGTCAGAATCTTTTTCAGGCATCTTTTCTGTGTATAGGTGACCCGCACATCCAAAGGGCCAACACTTTTTTAGGGATAAATCTGCCTCATAGTAAAACATTGGAAACTCTCCTCTGTAATAGCTGGTAAGGGTTATATTGATTTTTCTTCTCTTTTCCTTGTAGAAATCATTTATGTATTCTTTCATACAGGATAAGGCTTTTTCTATATCACGTTTTGGTGCACCTTGAGCACTGTTTGTAAAAGTTATTGATCCTCTTTTCGTATAAAATTTCATATTTTTCATAGTTTATTATTTTAGATTATAAATTAACTTTTGCTACACTCATACCATGTTTATGTATTAAAAGGAATTCTTTTGAAGTTTCTAGAGTATCTACAAATATGAATTTGGAATCTGTTATGCTTAATTCTTTTTGCATAGTATGTCCTACTACCTGAGTATAACCTGCAATTCCATCTTCTTTTAAACTTTTTGGTCTTACCCACATGGGACCTTGACAGATTTCATCTCCATGACATTCATCTTTTTTACCAGGAGTGAATCTAAATATGTTTATATCTTCATATAAAAATTTGTTAACATCTTCGCAAAAGGATGTTATTTGACCATTTATTTTATTATTTTTACACCAGGTCTTAGTAAATCCCGCATGCGAGAACAAGTACTTTTCATGCTCAAAACATATTTTAAAAAGTTTTTCTTCTATGTATTTTCTAAATAGAGATTTGTAATAACTCGCATATAAAGTTTGATATCCGGAATACTTTTCCTCTTCAAGAAGGTAATGTAAATCCTTTGTGTTTATCAAAAATCGCTAATTTTTGACCTTATGGCTCATATTTTCATATGAGAACTGACTATATCTTCATCTTGCATTAGCAAGAGCAAGGCATTTCGGTTCGCTTGAACCTACTTCCATTTCAGGAATAGTCGATGAGCCTCCTTCAATTTTAATTGAAGTTTGGTTGCTGATTGTCTTTTGCAAATTATATTTTTTACAGGTAAGAGTTTCCAGCAGTTAACCTTGTTTCAAATATACATCACTGTATATTAGCACGTATAATAGTTTCAAATTTTCTCTTCTTTCTTTCTAGGTAAAGAGTTGCATTATTATAAAGATAATCATAGAATTTTTTCATTTGTAGTCTACCGGAATACTCAAGTTGGGAATATCCTCTTATTTTTTTACCATTATTAAGAATAGTTTGTCCAAATCCTAATTCTGATACTAGAATATTTTGTATTCCTTTAATAAAATTTGTTGCTCCTACTATATTAAATTTTACATTATGAACTATTCTAATTCTTTCTCCTTCTTTACGAGAAATATCTTTACATAAAACTTTTCCTCTTTTTCCTTCCCAAACACATCCATTTCCATCAAAGTATCCTCTTATAAAATGATTCATAAAAGGTTCTATTAAAACACTATCTGGAAATTCTAGTATAAGGCTTTTTCCTTGAACACATCCAATATTATGAAGATCTGTACTTATTTTTTTACTGTTTATTTGTAATCTTGCAATATCTTGATGATTTTTGTTTTTATTTTTATAGATATATATAGTGCAATCTCCTATATAACTTCGAAATTGCTTTAATATATCTATATCACCAATACAAAGTTGTAAGGTTACCATATAGCTTTTTCCTATAAAATTGTAACCGTCTGCAAAAAGAAGGCCTAAAAAATACGCTTTATCTTCAGAGTCAATTTGTTCAAAGTATTTATCGTTTGTATTATATTTCATTTTATTATATTCGAAACTATTATGTTACATGATTTCCTAGTAACAACACAACTTTGTCTTCATTTAATTTCTTATATTCAATTATAGCTTTAAAGTTCTGAATTTGTACAGAAGGATCCACATGAAAAGAATCAAAGTAGTCTCCCATAAAAATAACCATATCGGCATCTCTATGGGAGGTTACTATATTTTTCCAAAGTTCTCTTCCATGGATATCTCCTATTACTAATAGTTTATTCGTCATACTGCTTTCAAAAATTCTTCTTTTGTTATTTCTTTAAGTTCATCTGCAGCACGTTCTATAAAAACTATAGAATTCGGAATATTATTCCTTGTAGGACTATATTCCGTATCTTCGTTATGAAGATACCTTAACCTTTCTGAAAAGTCTAATAAATTTCTTACTATATTTTGAATATCCTTTGTTTGGTTATTTGTCATAGTTTTTAGATTAAGTTAAAGAATTTATAGTTTAATCCACATTCTTGATCCAACTTTTAGCATTAGGATCGTATTGACGGTCTATCCCTATGGAATAATTACCTTTTGGTAATTTGCATTCCTTAGTATGATCGCAATTAGATATGTTTTTCAGTTCATTAAAGGTTTCTTCTTTAACCATGGATTCTTTGTAATGCTGATGGTATGCCCCATCAGAACCTACACAAGCAAATAGATTTCCTTTTTCATCTTTAAAGAGCTCTACATCTCCCGTTAAGATGTGACAATGTCCAGATATTTCTCCTCTGGCAATTATCTTTTCTTTTATATTGGTTACCTTTTTAAGATTTTCAGGTAAGGATTCAATACCATAGCATTGTACATCTCCTCCCATTATGTTAACATTTGTAAATTTCATAGTTTTTTATTTTTAATTGTTAATAAATTAGTTAATTAAGAACGACTATACCATCTATATCCTACAGTAGTTGGAACAAAATCTGGACGATGAAACCGGGCAGCAGCTTCCGCCTTATCAAAATCCGGATTAGTAGAAGTAAGATAGACAGTTCCAGTAGAAGGACAAATTCTTTTTAACCATGCATAAGGTTTATTTTCTACTTTATTCAGGTTTTCTTTAGTTTTAAAAAGAGTTATTGTTTCTTCTTCCTCGTTGTTGTGTGTAACTGTAAAACGGTCTATTTCTATAGCTTCAAGTATTTTCAACATTTTTTCTTCTCCACTATATGCATACCAGGCACTTTTATATTCATCATTTTTTTCGTTAATGAAAACTTCTTTTGTTAGTTCATTATTTAACGAAATTTCTGCAATTTCTCTGGGAATTGATCTTCCATTTATAAAATACATCTTATAGGAATATCCTGACTCTCCTTTTGGAAATATAATGGCAGGACCTTTAGATGAATGTAATTGGAAATTAGCATTTCTGTGAATAGTTGTTGCATTTTTAGAAACTATGCAAAGGGTACTAAAAGTAAGTCCCCAAAAAATATTCAAATCTAATATTTTAGAATACTCATTAAATATTTTTTTTGTAGATTCCTTATAGATATTTAACTCTTTATCAAAGAAATCATAGAAAGATATCCAACTATTAAAAGCAGACAAAGAGTAACTGGGATCTATATAACTTACTTTTACTTCTTTTTCCACTTGGTTCCTCACTTGGTCACTCACTTGGTTCCACACTTGGTCCCCCACTTGGTTCCACACTTGGTTCCCTACTTGGTTCATCACTTGGTTCATCACTTGGTCACTCACTTGGTCCCCCACTTGGTTCCACACTTGGTCCCCCACTTGGTTCCACACTTGGTTCCCTACTTGGTTCCACACTTGGTTTCTCACTTGGTTCCTCACTTGGTCCCCTACTTGGTTCCACACTTGGTTCCCCACTTGGTTCCACACTTGGTTTCTCACTTGGTTTCTCACTTGGTTTCTCACTTGGTTCCTCACTTGGTCCCCTACTTGGTTCCACACTTGGTTTCTCACTTGGTTCCCCACTTGGTTCCACACTTGGTTTCTCACTTGGTCCCCCACTTGGTCCCACACTTGGTTCTCCATTTGGCTATTTATTTGAGTAATGTTTTTGTATAAAATGGGAAATAACATTTTACAATATTGATAAGCAATTACGCATTCATAAGGAGAATTGACAAGAATGGTAATAGGTTTTTCTAAATTGCAAAACTTATATAACCAATATACGTATTCTTTAACCTCTTTGAAAGAAGCTTCTTTTTTAGGATTAAAGAATTTATCTAAAAACTTATTTTTATAAATCTCTAACTTTGAAACTTGTTCTTTTGTTAAAGAGTCTATTTTTTTGGTTTCCATAGTAATAGTTTTTGGTTAATAACTTCTTTTTAGTTTATTTCCGTCAAATAACATCCAAGGTTTAGCACTTCGTATTCCCCAGGTTATCTTTTCTCCTTCCCTTGCCCTTTTAGCATACTCAGAGGTTTTATCTTTATTTTGTTCCATAAATCTAATTCCTCTGCATTGGATATATTTGCATCCATTGTTTGATTTTCCAATAGGATACTCTTTTTCTCCTATAAGAATAGTTTTTCCAACTTCTAAATTGTGAATTGCTTTGTGAATAAGTTCAAACTCGTTATCTGTTATTGGTTTGTAGTTTGTCATAGTTTTATGAGTTTTAGTTAATAATTTAGTTAATTTTAAATAAATAATACTGTTTTGGAAGATTTATCTTGTTCTGCAAATACTAAGATTACAGGATTTCCGCAATCACCTAATTCCTTTCTTCCTTTATCCCAAAAACTCTCTGATCCCATCATTCTTAATTTTATTTTTTCTACTCTTTCTCCTATTTTTGATATAGGAAGATTCTTTTGGCAAAATACTTGTGTTTTCATAACATCTTTTAGTTTTTAGTTAATTAAATTAATTTATTTTAAAGCTCTTTTTAAAGAAGCTGCAAACTTCTTTACTTCTCTTCTTGCTATAACTTTTAGCCTCTTTACAGATTCTTTTGTTGTTTTATCGTTCATATCTAAATTTATTGTATGAAAGTTTTTATCAAAAAAGGATAGGTATCCTTGGAATGGACGTTTTCCTTCAAGATCGCGGTTAAAAGTTATAGAAGTTAATCTTAATTTGTTGTTTGTCATAATCTTTATTTTAAAATAGCCTCCATTAACTTGTAAAAAGTGAACAACAAGAAGGAAATTACTATTGCAGCTGCAATTATAATAGCTTCTCTGTTGTTATTATTATGATTGTTTTGATGGCTAAGATAGTTGTTCATATTTTGGCATAATATCAAAGTTAAGAAAACTTAATTGTTTCCAGGACATAGATTTAAGAATACTTTGGACGAAGTCCACAGTATATGGTTCCTTACTTTCACGTTCAGAAATATATTTGTTAACTTTCTCGGCATATTCAGAATTGTCAACATATCTTTTTAATATAGAATCTATTGATTTTTGTTTCATAAGTTTTATGTTTTAATTATTTTAATAAATTCCTTTTCTGATTTAACAAAGTATAGTTTTCCTTTATGAGAGATAGGAACAAGATGACCAGCTTTGAAGGCTTTTTCTCTTGCAGCCTTTGCTGCTTTGGGGAATAGTAATTCTAATAGGGTCATATAAATAGAAAAGTATCATCATCTTCTTCAACAAAAGAGAAAGTTTTTTCAGCTTCTATCTCACATTTACTGGAACAGAAGACCTTATTAGAACTATCAGAATCGCTGTCTTCTACTATTTTTCCGCAAAATTCGCAGTTTTTTTTCATTTTTTCATATATATTTTGTTAATATTTTTTCTGCTGTTTTCATTTTATTTTAGGTTTTATAGTTAATTTTAACTGGTATAATTTGATTTTTTTCTTTGTCATAAATTTTTAGTTGTTGATAGTAAATCTGTTTTTTACCAAAACTGTTAGTTTTATTATCTCCACCTAACTCTTCATATTCCAACTCAACAGTTTCAATTTCTTTAGGTTGTTTAAGGAATTCTAAATAATCATCAATATTTGGACTTTTATATTTATCAGGTTCTATTGGTGATGCTTCATATCCTCTTTCAAATCCAGCTTTAAAGGATTTCCTTAAATCTTCTTCTGTAAACTGATACTTTTTTTGTGCTAATTGATATTTATACAATCTTTCAAATTGAAGTTGAATAAGTAATGTGAATCCAAATTGTTTATGAATAGTAGATTCAATATTCTCAAGAAGTTTGAATAAATTAACTTCATTCTTAATAACTATTTCAGGTATTCCTTTTAATGGATGATTTATAGTGGCTATTATCAAACCCTTTTTAGGAATTGGATTAGTATGAATAAAATTAAATGTATTTTCCGCATAACTATTCAACGAATAATCAAATCCATTACCTAACCATAATCCAATTATATTGCCATGCTCAGGATGATTAAATATACCTAATTGGTTTTCTTTTATTTCTGATTCTTCATCAACGATAACATATTTGTTATCATCTATTTTGATTGCTTTATGAGTTTTTGTCATTTTGTTATGGTTTATTGGTTATTTTGTCTTGTTTAAGATGTTGAAGATACATTTGGAAACCATAATCAGCTTCTAATCCAGCTTCTTGCATTATTCCATTTCTTGTTCCCGTGTTGTATGCATATTTCAGGTCTTTTTCCGTGTAATTCTCTGTATTTTCACATAGTTTTAACCGATGATATTCTATAGCATATTCTTCCATGGCTAGTAAAATATCTCCTTTTGAATATGTACTAGGATCATCAACTCCAATATATTTTGTTAATATTTTTTCTGCTGTTTTCATTTTAATAGTAGTATTTACCTGTTATTTTTCTCAAATCTTCTAACAACATGTTCTTTTCAGTTTCATAAATCTCTGTCATAACCACATCTTCGTTCCATCTTTTAAGATTGAGTATTTTAGCTTGTAAGTTACGGAGATGATTTTCCATCTTAAGCTGAACTTTTTCTTTTCTATCAGTTTCCATATTAGAAACGTTCTTTTCGAAAAGGGTCAAAGTTTTTTTAAGTTGTTCTATATTATCTATATCCCATAGACGGTCAAAGAGTTCAACTTCTTTGTGATGAGGAGCATTTACTAAACTAGCAATTGTCATTATCTTTTTCACGAAGTATAACTTCTCTGTCCTAGCCAGGTTTTCGGTTATTGTTATTAGTGTTCCCATAGTTAGTTAATTTAGTTAAAGTTAAGAAATAAACCTGCTGGTGAAACCTTTTTACTTCATAGAAGATTTCTCTTCAATAGAAAACCTCTTATAGTAAATTTTTTGGGGGCAGCCCTCAACCCTTAACAACAGTGGACTTTCACCCAACACCTTGCGGTGGTTTGCTTCTGCTGTGATATGTTGTGCCCTTTGGCAAGTTGCTACCGTTTGCAACCGATAGCACACAGCACCTACTTTCGGCTGTGTCTCTGATGCCCCCAAAAAACTTCCTATAATAAGGGATATACGATACCCGCTTTCATTTTCGGTAGTTTGTTCTGTTAAATTATCTTTATCGTTTAGTGATGAAATAAGATTTTTCATCTAATTATTGAATCTGCAATTTTTCCCATGGCTTTATAGATTTTAAGTTAGTAATTTTGCTTTTGTATTTGTTATTACATATAAATATTCTTTGGAGTTAATACCAAAAATTGTAATTATGAATTGAGTTAATTTTTCTAAATCTTTCTCGTTAGTTAAGTCATACTCATATACATCATCAAAGTCATCTTGAAACATAGAATAGGCGCTTGCGCCATAATCAGTGGCGTCTCCCTTAATAATAGTTGCCGTATTGTTGTCTATATCTATTTCAAGTTTATAATTATCAACTACTGAAGCCTTTAATTTACCTAACCCGAACAAACCTCTAGAATATCTTACAGCTATTTCTTTATAACTGGTAAAAGTAGTATCTGGGTTTTTTCCGTTTATTTTCATGGTTTTTATGGTTTTAAGTTAGTAATTCAGTATTCGTAGATAATTGTGTTCAATAATAAAATATGTTGTTTTAGTAAAAGTTAGAGAAAATTCTGTTTTTAATGATTGTCATCAGGAATAGAAAGCGGAAATAGTTTGATGTGATTATTTTTATCAATTTTAATTCCCGTAATTAGATTAGGATAAGAATAATTCATCCCTTTACATACCTCAACAAACACATCGTCTCCATCTTTCAGTTTTCCATCTACAATATCTTTCAATGTTTTGGAAGAGAAGTTTTCTGGTAGAGCAAGGATTTTAAAACAATCGGAAAGCTTTAAAAAGTCTTTATGATATACTTGAAGTGAAAATTTATTGAATCCTATTCCTTTTTTGGATCCTATGCTGTTAGCTACTCCAGGATATAAAATATTTTCTTTTTTACTACTGCAGATTTGTATGGTATTAAGCCTATCCAAATAATTATCTCCAATTTCAATTTCTTCTGTTTTGGAGATGATTATTGGACTAATATTTTTTGAGTTACTATAAATACAAGGATTATCATAAAACATTAACAATCCATCTGCTTCAATATGCAATAACGTAGGTTCATTAACTACTACTAATACCAATTTTCCTTTACATACAGTATGTCGTTCTTGACTATTCTTGTATATCTTTGTGGTTTTTACCTTTATTGGGTTTTTCATTGTTTTGGTTTTAAGTTAGTAATTGGTTAATTAAAGACAGTTGTACTCAAAGGTATAAAAAAACTAATCAGAGTGAAATAATGGTGGGTTTTTATGGTTTTTCAGGTAATATTAGGAAGGTGATAGACCTACTCCCACTTACCTTTCCTCACTTTTGGTTCTCATCAACAACATTATTTCCCTACTCTCCCGTGCCTTTCAGTAGTTTGGAAATGCGCTTTACCTACTCTTTTGTGCCTTTCCACATGTTAGGTTATTACTTTTTAGGTTTCTTTAATTACTCCTATTTTGGTTGAATACTTCATATATTTTGCAACTTTATTCTTTTTGTTCTCAATACTTTGTTCATCAACTTTGAAATAATCTATGACCTCATTTTCCTGTAGTAATTCTACAATAGCTATTAGGTCAAAGAATTCCTGAGCTATTCTTTGTTCATTATTAAGTTTCTGACCAGGTCCTATTTTTTTGGTAGTAAATCTTAGTGCTTTAGAAGCGGTCTGTGATAATTCGGCACATTCTTCTGCAAGTAAAGTAAGTAAGTATTCGTTTTTAGTCATAGTTGTTAGGTATTAGGTTATTTATCTTTGCAATATTTTTCACGTATAATGTAGGCTGCTGTAATAACAAAAGCCATAAATAGTAAGTCTAAAATGATATTAAACAAATTAGGATCCATATAGTTAGGTATTAGGTTAGTAATTATTTTTAGTCAAATATAGGGAACAGATAATTCCTTTGTCATAATCGCACATGTATTTCGTGTCTAATATCGTGTCCGCATATTCCACAGGTATCAATATTTTCATCCTTTCCTGCTTTATGAATGTGCGGCAATGAACCGATAACAGGTGGATCAGATGTAATAATTTTTACTAATTCATCCGCTATTAATGCTTTTGTGGTGTCATTAACCGAGTTCCAACAGTAGTTTAGACGCTGTCCAAGCACTTCAACTATTTTGTCTCGAAAGGGTGTTATCATAGTATTTAGGTATTGGGTTAGAAATCCTCGTCATATTTTTTGAGTAATAAGTAACAAGTAACTATTAGAGCGCTAATAAATAAGAAAGCTGCGATTAATGTGTACATAGTATTTAGGTATTAGGTTAAAAAATTCGCAAAAAAACAAGTTTTGGAGTACTATTTTCTTAGTCGTAGGATTTATCTTCCAAAACGCTATTCTACTCTTATTAGTTGTTCTTTTGTTGTTGTTACTATTCTTGTTTGTTGGTACTTCCTTTTCATATCTTTAGTCAAATATAAAAAGAGAAAGGGCAGAATCCAGAACACCTTCAGAACGTAACGAATTGGGGCAAGGGGCTACGACTAACAAGAGACTACTCCAATTCTAGTTTTTTCAATATTCAAATCTATATAAAGTCTAAAAACAATGGAATTGGTCATTAGGTATTTGGTTCAATATAAAGAAAAGAGAGCTGTTACTGTGCTTCGCAGCTCTCTAATCGGTTACTTTACTCTTGGTCGGCATCAGCACCTGCCTCAGCTAAAACAGCTTTTGGTTTACGTGCTAACTCATGGCCAGAAGCGATAGTTGCGGCTTCAAGAGTTTCCCCTTTGTACACAACTACATTACGAACTTTCAGGGTTTGTTCACCCTTGCCGTCCTCAAAATCATTTTTGTACGGCTTTACGTCAGCACGTATGATTTCGCCTTCTACCCATGTACCTTCCAATGCTTCTGCAACGTCAGGTTCATTGCTAATCCTGTTGGCACCGCCTTTAAGAGTAGCGAATCTGCATATTGCGAAGTCTTCACCTTCTGCTCTTTCACGTCTTTCAACGCTTTTGAGAAAGATTTGTCCAGTCATTGTATTTTGGTATTTGGTATTTGGTGTTAAGTAGCTTGGAACTTCGTTGTTTAGCGTTTCGCATAGTTGGAGTTCTTGCAACTGTCGTATTCCCTTCATGGCAGCTCCACTACAAAGTGAGTAGTTTCGTGGCTACTGGGGACTGGTCCCACGAGACGTGATTCGAACCGTCCAGTACTATTATTTCGTACCGTTCCAAATCGTGGGAGTGAAGAAAAACCTTATCTACCAGCACATTTTGCTCTCATAAGAGCGGCCGGGTAGGTTTCCCTCCCAATGTTAGCGGGAGTTGGGGAGATGGGACGTCCCCAAACACGTACCTTCTTTTAAAAATTCCAAAAAAATTTTAAAATTTTGCATTATCCGGGAACGTATTCTTTCTATGATAGTCAAATTCCGTTGCCCAAAAAAATTTTTTTTACCCCCTACTTGGGCCACTATTTTGGCTTTATATGACAGAAATTACTTAAAAGCAAAATTATTTTTCCTTCTCAAACCTGCGCCCAGTAAGGGTTTGACTAACAAAATGCAACTATAATGTAAAATATTATCGTTTTTATTTGGAGATGTCATTTCTTTTACGTATATTTGCATCGATTTAGTTTCAAAGACATCTTCAGCTCTTATTTTTTACCTTGGTAACGGGGGGTTTAGTAAGAGTTCAACTATAATAAACGAAGAGTTTACTTGAATAATCGTTAAGAAGCGTACCGTATTTGGGTAGAAGGCAAAACCGCTTTGTAGAATAAAAAGATTGAGACCTTGGGAAAGAGGTAAAATATCTTAAACCGTAACGAAAATAGGGTAGGGGACTAAAGTTAAGCTAGGGGCAATTATCCAGGAAAACAAAAAATTTTCCAGTTTAAACCTAACTATGCTTAAAAGTTAAATATTGTAAATTGTAAGGTAATAAGGAATAATAGTCCAGCAATGTTCGAGTTATATCAACTATGGAAGTAGAGGAAATAAAGAGGGGTAAATCTATTTTTTGTTCTTTGATGGTAAGATGGTTTAAGGAAGTGGGTAGTCCGGAATATCTTATTGAGGTTAGGATACCTTGTGTAAATCAAAGAGTTTACTATAAAGCGAGAAGTATTAATGGTAAATTGAATGCTGAGGCAAACAGTGCAGATATAAAAGTTGATTTTTACTTTCCAAAGAAGAAGATAGTAATAAATATTGGACTTTTCGATGAACATAAGGAGGAGAGGTTAAGGTTTGGAGGGTATAAGGTATTTAGGTTCAACGAAGGTGAGATTTTAAAGGAGATGGATGTAAAAAGGAGATTAACAAACATATTTAACCCAATACGAATAAATGGAAGAATTAAGAAAAAACAATGATCCTTGGGAAAATAGGTTTGACGAGTTATATTTTGATCCTAAGAATAATGAGGTAGAAAGGCTTTGGGTGATAAAAGAGTTTATTTTAGAGGAGAGAAAGAATGCTGTGATGGATGTATTGATGAGGATAACGAGGATGCCTCTTTTGAATGTCAAGAACGATGCTCAAGAGAAGGCTTTAAGTAACATAAGAAAGTGGTATATTAAAGAATGTATTCCCAAGATACTCAAGGATTATCAGATGAGTAGTTGGGTGCCTAATAAGAATTATTTATGATAAAAGTTATTAATAGAACGGAAATTCCAAAAATTGAAGAGTTGGAGGGAATAAGTGAACAAGATAAAAAGGATATGGAAGAGTTGATAAACGCACATCTTGATGGAAGTGATATAAGAAATTTGGATCATGCTGAGGAACTCTATTTAGAGGACTTGGAAAGAGGAGAGGAAGATGAATTTGTAGAAGAAAACTAAAGATTTTTTTCATTATTATTCAAAAAAATTAGGATATGTCAATTATTTTACGTATCTTTGCAAAATGGAAACATCACTACAAAATGTCTTTAAGAGTGGAGATATGAGTTTTATAACTGAGAAAGAGTGCTTAAATTATGAAAAGAGACTTAAAGATCATAAATATAGGAAAGACATTATAGAATTTTTGCTTAAAGAGGGATTTACTTCTAACTTAGAAAGCAATGTTTTTTTTAAAAAGGATAAGTATATTACCGTATATGAATTTACTTTTTTATCAGACATTCTATATTTAAAGAAGTATAAACATGCGAGTACCAACTATTTATATTATAAAGTTGTTGAAAGGGCAGAAGAGTATATACATCTAAATCTTTGCAATTTAGAAACTTTTAAAGCTTTTTATGATAATATGTTAGGAGTAAAAAACATATAAAATACTGGCAGATGGCGAAAAGGAAGACGCACCTAACTGTCTATTAGGCGGGGAATCAGCGAAGGAAAAGGTACTTACACTTCAGACATGAACTTGTATTGCCCCTTAAGGCATGCCTTTTTTATAAGCTCCTCTTGGAAGTTCAAATCTTCCTCTGCCAGCTATTATGAAAAAAGATAAAGAGTATTATAAAAGGTTAGTTGATATTTACTGTGATGGAGGATATCTTTGGTTAGTAGAGAGAGGGGATACAGGAGAGTTCTATAATCCTTATGTATCAAAGGATTATCATTCTTTACAAGGAACTTCGGAGCCTATGAGATGTGGTTGGACTAAGGTAGTAGATTTATCTACTTCAATGCAGGGGTATCTTACAAAGAAAGATGCTGAGAAGGATTTTAATAACTTTATTAGTTGTCCTATTTGTGGATATGATAAAGTACCTTCTGTAATCACGGAACATCAATTTAAATAGATGAATGAGTATATAGAAAAAAAGACGGAGATTTTAGAGAAGGTTGATTACGTAGGGGCATGGAAATCTGAAAACAAGAACACTATAAAGAATGAGGATTGTTTAAGAACTATGTGTGATATGCCGGAGGAGTTGATAGATTTAACAATCACTTCTCCTCCCTATTCAGATCTTAGATCATATGAAGGTTATCAGTTTAATTTTGAGAACATAGCAGAATCACTTTATAGAGTTACTAAACCTGGAGGTGTAATAGTATGGGTAGTAGGAGATTCTGTTATAGATGGAGGAGAGAGTGGAATAAGTTTTAGACAGGCTTTATATTTCCAGGAAGTAGGATTTCGTATTCATGATACTATGATATATGAGAAGAACGGAACTTCTTTTCCTGCAAGGAGAGATGGAAACAGATATTCTCAAATATTTGAATATATGTTTGTTTTCAGCAAAGGTAAGCCCAAGACCGCTACTTTGAGATGTGACAAGGAGAATAGATGGGCAGGATACACATCGTTCGGTAAATCGAAAATAAGGACTAAAGAAGGCAAGTTAATAGAGAGAGATATGAAACCTGTTCCAAAATATTCACCCAGGAACAATATTTGGAGATATAATACAGGAAAAAATTTTTCAACTAAGGATAATATAGCATTTGAGCATCCTGCAATATTTCCTGAAAAATTAGTACAAGACCATCTTATCAGCTGGACGGTTAAAGGAGATTTAGTCTACGATTGCTTTATGGGAAGCGGAACTGTAGCAAAGATGTGTATTTTAAACAACAGGTTTTATATTGGAAGTGAGATATCGGATAAATATGTAAAACTTGCAGAAGAGAGAATTAAACCATATAAGGAACAACTTAAATTAGTTTTAGATTAATGTTAAAGAAGATAGCTAATTTTCTTTTTTCTAAGAAGGAGGGGGAAAATAAGGAAAATAAAGAAAAGAAGACTAAGAAATCCGGGAGGTTTAGTTTCAAGGTTACAAAGAACAGGGAGATATATGGGACAATATATGAGATTCCTGCAAGAGATTCGGAGGAGGCATTAGAACTTTTAAAAGACAAAATTGTAAAAGAGTTCTTTAACAGATACAATATTGTACAGCTTATTGAGGAGGAAGAAGTTAAAATTAATCTTAAGCCGTGATTAAACTGATGAATATAGACTGCATGAAGTATATGAAAACTTGTGCAGATAAAAAGTTTGATCTTGCCATTGTTGATCCGCCTTATGGAATATCAACTTCGCAAGAGTTGGCCATTAAGGGACAAACTTGCAGAAAGAATGGTTACAGAGCTTGGAAGCATAAGGAATGGGATAGTTCTATACCAACCGAAGGATATTTTAAAGAGTTGATGCGAGTATCTGAGAATCAGATAATCTGGGGTGGCAATTACTTTACTCAATATTTATTTCCAAGTAGATGTTGGTTAATATGGGATAAAGGACAAAGAGGTTTTAGTTTTGCAGATGCAGAACTTGCTTGGACAAGTTTTGATAGTTCAGTAAGAGTGTTTAACTATTCTAGAGGAAAACTACTTACACAAAATAAAATTCATCCTACGGAGAAGCCTATAGATTTATATAGGTGGATATTAAAGAACTATGCCAAAGAAGGAGATTTGATTTTAGATACTCATTTAGGGAGTGGAAGTTCATCAATAGCGGCATACAAAGAAGGCTTTGATTTAACCGGAACAGAAATAGATGCTGATTATTTTGAGGATTCAGAAAAACGTTTAAAAATAGTTCAGTCCCAAACCTCTTTATTTGAAACTTAAATAAATACATATGAGAAACAATATAATCATACTATTTACAATATTATCTTTATCTTCTTTATGTCAGACAAGTTCAGATTCAAGGGTTTTAAATTATTCAGATTCAGCAGTTGCTAAAGCTGGTTCTTGTGCTTCACCAGACGGACCAATGAAGGTAACCACCAATGAGTCTTTGGACTATCAGTGGTTACAAGATAACGGATATTGTAATCCAAAGAGTTATGGAAAAACTCCGACTGTTTGTTGGACTTTTACTCCAACTACGGATTCTGTAGATATAAATTCAGGATGGGCTGGACAAGGATGTGCAGTTTATTCTTTTGGAAGTTTTCGTCTTTTTTCACCTGCTTGTGTTCAGATAGGAACCGGATTATCTTTTGGAAACTTACTTCCTGGTACCCAATATACTTTTTGTATGTCTGCAAGTACTACGGGAGGAGGACCTGGATGTATAGGATTTACTGATTTCTGTCCTTATTACTACGAGAGAGGAACTATACCTTTACCTATAAAACTCATAGAGTTTAAAGGAAAAGAGTCGGTAGATGGAAGTATATTTTTATGGTGGACAACAGGTTCCGAACAGAATAATGCTTATTTCACTATAGAAAGTACAGAAGACGGAAATCTATTCAAAAGGATTTCAAATATTCCGGGACAAGGAAATTCTTATCAGAAATCTTTCTATTTCTATATAGATAAAAATTCTGTTAATGGAATAAATTATTACAGATTAAGACAAACCGACTATGATGGAAAATATACCTATTCTAATATAATCGCAATAGAAGTGGAATTAGAAAAGGTAAATAATAATGGGAAAATTTTGTACTATGATATTTTGGGAAGGATAGTAGATAGAAAAGTATCTATTCTATATATGGATAACAAATAATGATTGTACCAATAAAAGTTAAAAGAGACGAATTTTATAAGACTTTTATAAAAACTCTCAATCCAGTGTTAGGATTAAAGCCAAGAGAAAGAGAGTTCTTAGAGAAGATACTTATACTTTATTCGGCTAACAGAAACAAGAAAGAAGTAGAAGAACTATTTCGTTCTAGAAATGTAAGGAAGGCTATAAGAAATAGTATGGTACCGGCTATGAGTACTCAATCTATGAATAATCATATTCTACAACTAAGACGTAAAGGTATTTTAACTAAAAATACGGTATCAAAAATTATATCTGATCATCTACCAAGAGAAGGGGAATCAATAAACATAGAATACCGAATAGATGTTAGCTAAAGTTAAAGTTAAATATGTTCATAAGTTTGAAAAAGAACTAGAAAATTTGGTTAAAGAGGTAGCAAAGGAGTTTAAACTTAAACCTCTCACTGTAAGAGAAATAATTTGGAGTCAGTTTAAGATAGTTAAAACAGCAAAATCAAAGAAAGAGGCCGTAAAACTTATAAATTTAGGAACCTTCGGAAGAAAGACGCCTTATGAATATAGAGGAAAATATAAAGTCCATAAAAGATGGTTGGAAAAACTTAATATGGAAAAACAAGGAAGTGGAGGAAATAGCGATGGAAAGAGAGATAAAATGTGCGAATTGCAACAGCAACAAACTTAATATATGTATAGAATGTGCTTGTTTACTGCCCAGTAAAATAAGATCTCTGGATGAAAAGTGTCCTTTGCACAAATGGAAAAGATAGTATGGAGGGAGTAGAATTAACAATACTTATAGATCTTACAAAGGATAATCCTGACGGAAGTTTTACTATTATAAAGTCGGATATTCCTTCTAGAATATTTTTGAATATGAGAGATGTTATGGCTGTTGTAGAGACTGTAAATAGAAAGGGAAACGTTTATAAGAATCAATGTGCTATTCATCATTGTGAGATGGGAAGAATATTCTTAAAGCATAAGTACGAATATATAAAAGATTTAAAAGAAAATTATGGAAAACTCAAAGCCGTTACTGGATATGGGTACAACAACAATACCCATAAATCCCGAAAGGTTAAAAGGTGAAAGTTTTGAACAATACAAGAAAAGACAAAGAATAGTTAAAAAGGGAATAAAACAATATCTTAAAGGTGATATGTTTCATGTATCCTCTGTACTAGTTCCTTTAACTAGTGAAGATGGGAAAGTAATGATAGGAGCGGATAAACTTCCTATTTGGATTTCCCGTACTAAGGGAAGAACATTTATTAACAAAGATAAAAAATCAAGGAAGGAAAAATATGTTAAAAAGTAATTTAGAAGAGATAAAATTATCAGATATATATACACCTCTCAAAGAGGAAGTAGTATTTGAGTTTATAAGACAAGATAGAACGGCTAGAGGAATACTTATTCCAGAACAGGCGCAGAAACAAGAAAGAATTTGTACTGTTGTAGCTGTTGGTGAAAAATGTCAATTTGTTAAGGTTGGAGATCACATTTTAATAAGTCCTAACGCTAGGCCTAAGATAATAGATTTGATTTCAGATAACCATATTCAGGTGTGGGAAAACGATATCCTGGGAATTGTAAGCAAGGAATTTAAGAAAAAGCAAGACGAAAAGGCAGAAAAAGAGATAGCAGAAAAGGTTAAGAAGAGTCGTATTCCGGAAGATGTGGAAGTATTAAGTATAGTAAAATAATGGATAGAAAATTTATTGAGGCTCTTGAGGCATGTCCTTATATTCAAGGTAAACAAAAGATTAAGGTTAGAGATTGGCTTGGAAACTATATGGAAGAAATTCCTTCTGGTCCCACTTCTTCTAATACTACTTTGTTAAAAGAAGATGTGACAGAAGATTACAAATACGTTACAAAGAAAGAGTTTAAGTTTGAGATAAATAGAATATGGAATACTCTTAGGGAAGGATAATGAATTTATTCAAAATAGAAAATGGTAAAGTAACAGTAACTCCCGAAGCATTACTAATAAAAGCTTTTGCTGATATTTGGAACAGAGACAATTCTGCAAAGAAGGAGTTTGCTATAAGGGAACTGGGATATATTTACTTCATGTGTGATTATAACTCCGTCTATCAGTCTTATCCTGAAGAGGAAAGAAAGGAAAGGTTAAGAAATGATTTAAGTAAGCATGACAGCAATAGAATAATAAAGTTAAGTAAATACTGTGAGGCAGGAATAAAAAAGTATAAAGAGTTACAAAATACTCCTACTATGGATTTCCTTGAATCAGTAAAGAATGCTATGGTAAACATGACAGACTATTTCAATAATGTTAACTTTAAGGAGAGAGATTCCAAAGGAGTTCCTATTTATAAACCAGAGATAGTTACAAGGTGTGCTAAAGATGCTGGAGGAATTGTGGATAGTATAGACAAGTTGAAAGCAAAGATAAAAGTTGAAATATATGAGAGTGATATGGCAAGAGGAAAGAGCCAAATTAACCCATTTGAGGTATAGGTAAGAGATGTGGACTAATTCAAATTTATTCTGTACGGAAGCTGCTGCCTTTAAGAAGCAAGGTTTCTATATAGGAGATCCTTTTGATAGTCCAAATTGGCATACATACTGGAATGAGCAATTAAGAAGATGTAAGGAAGGTTATTCCGTTGGTGGAAAACGTATTACAGGTAACCACTATTTTTACCTTAATTTCTGCAGAATAATGCTTACTGATGAAGATGATGCTCTCATAAAGAGAAAGACAGAAGCTTTTCCAAATTTTTGGGACGGAGACTATGAATATTTTAATATCATAGAAAGGGCGGAGCAAGAAGGTAAACATATCTGCTTGTTAAAAGCCAGAAGACGGGGCTTCTCATGGAAGACGTCCGCTATCTGTGCAAACAGATACAATTCTATGAGAAAGTCAGTTACTCTCATAGGAGCGTCCTCTAAGAAATACTTGTATCCGGAAGGTACTATGTCTATGACTATTAGCCAACTAAACTTCTTAAATGAACACACTGGTTGGGCTAAGAAAAGAATCGTTGACACTGGATCACATAAGAAGTCCGGATATCTTCAAGAAAAGGATGGAATGAAGATTGAGAAGGGATACCAATCCCAAGTTATAGCTTTAACTTTTAACGATAATCCGGACAGCGCTCGGGGAAAAGATGCGTCTTTAATAATTTTTGAGGAAATTGGAACTTGGTCAAATCTTATGGCAAGTTATCTTGCTACAAAAGATACTGTAGAAGATGGGATTTATACTACGGGATTGATAATTCTTGGAGGCACCGGAGGTCAGATTGGTGAGGGGTTACAAGATGTAAGTGAGATATACTATAATCCCGAACTTTATAATGTTCTTCCTTTCGATAATGTATGGGAGGAAGATACAAGAAAATGCGGATTCTTTTTTCCCGACTATCAAAATAAGTTAGGATTCATTGATGAAGAAGGAAATTCTGATAGAGAAAAGGCTCGTATTCACGAACAGGCAATAAGAGATTCTATTGCTAGGAAATCTAAGGATAAGTCTGCATTGATATCTAGGATGATAGAACATCCTTTTGGTCCTTCGGAAAGTCTTTATCTTTCTGTCACCAATAGATTTCCTATAGTGGATTTAAAGCATAGATTAGGATATTTAGAGGCTAATGAAAAGATAAAAGGGGCAGATTATATAGGAAACCTTCTGATAAATGAGGGAGGAAAGATAACCTGGAAAGAAGATCCAAAATTATATCCAATAGTAGATTTTCCTTTAAGAGTAAATCAAGCCTCAGATGGATGTGTGGTCATATATAATATGCCCTACACCAATGAAGAAGGAAAGGTTCCTTATGGGATGTATCTTGGTGGAATCGATCCATACGATCACGATAGCTCCCAAACATCTTCTTTAGGATCAACACTTATTTATGATAAGATAAATAAAACCATCGTTGCTGAATATACAGGAAGACCTAATACGGCAAAAGAATACTATGAAAATGCAAGAAGGTTACTTCTTTTCTATAATTGCCAAGCCCTATACGAAAATGAGAAGAAGGGAATCTTCGACTATTTTGAAAGCAAGTTTTGTCTTTATCTCTTAGCTGATGAACCGGAGATTATAAAGGACATAATAAGAGATTCCAGGGTAAACAGGTATAAGGGAATGCATATGACAAAGGGATTAAAGGAATATGGAGAGGAACTTATTTACAATTTTTTAATAGAAGATAGGGGTGATGGAACCATGAATCTTCAAAAAATTCGTTCTATTCCTTTACTTAAAGAACTTATTGCTTATAGAGAAGATTTGAATGCGGACAGGGTGATGGCGTTGATTTGTGTACTATATCACGAAGCCGAGACAAGAAAGCAGATAGTTAAGAAAGTTGAAGAACCAAAGACGATTCTAGATGATCCTTTTTGGAAAAGAAATCTATTTAAAAAGCAGAATTTAGATAAAAGGATTTTTGAATCAAATAACTTTTGATATGTATAATGAATAGAATATGTAGTAAATGTAAGGAAGAAAAATTTATAGAAAAGTTCTATATTGTAAGCGGGTATTTTAGTAGGCAATGTAAAAAATGCAAAATAGAACAAGCTGGAAAGTATAGGATAAAAAATAAGGATGGGATAAATGCTCGAAACAAAAAATGGAGAAAGAAAAACCCAAATAAAATAAAAAAATATCGTCAAAATTATAAAGAAAAATATCCAAATTACAGTAAAGAGTATCAAAAAAAGATAAAGGGAACGGGAAAAAGAAAAGAAAGAAGTAGAAGATATTATCTCAAACATAAAAAGAGAATAATGAAATGTGTTATAAGATATAGAAAAGAGAGATTAAAAAAAGATATTGCGTTTAAAATATTATCGAATCTAAGAAGTAGACTGTATAAAGCGATTAAAGGAAACTTAAAATCTAAAAAAACATTATATCTACTGGGATGTAGTTCCGAAGTTTTGAAATATTATATTGAAAGTCAATTTCAAACAGGTATGACTTGGTATAACTATGCAAGTTATTGGGAAATAGATCATATAATTCCTTGTAGCAAGTTTGATTTTTCTGATGCGGAACAACAAAACAAGTGTTTCCATTATTCTAATTTGCAACCTCTAACTATAGAAGAAAATAGAAAAAAAGGAAATAGAATTATAAAAGAAATAACTTAAATATAAAAATGATAGAATTAAACAACACCCCACAAGGAGGATTGCCCCGGCAGAAACTCTCTAAGAATAGGAAAACAGAAAAGTGGAGAAAAGAATGTGTGGAAGCAGGAATTAGGTTGATAACATTAGATGCAACTTCAAGAAGGTCATCTCGACAGGATAAAATTAGAAATTATTCTCTCTATAATGGACATTTTGATAAAGCGGATATGGAGACAGAATTGCAGCCATTGAAAACTGAGAATTTGAGTTTTCCTGCTAATATTCAGTATAGAGACATTGCATCACCTATTTTCAATTTGCTGTTCGGAGAGGAGTCCAAAAGGGGCTTAAACTTCATTATACGGGCCATCAATGAAGATGCTATTTCAGAGAAGGAAACATTCATGAAAGATACTATGCTTTCTTTTCTATATCAATCTTTATCTCAAGAACAGACAGAAGGTCAAGAACAACAAACTCCAGAGCAGGTACAAAAGTATTTCACTTATGAGTATCAAGATGTAAGAGAAACACTTGCTAGTAATATACTTAACTATCTAAAAAGACAACTTAACATAGAATCTATCTTTCAAAAAGGTTGGGAAGATGCTCTATTAGCAGGAGAAGAACTTTATGAAGTAGCCGAAGTATCGGGGGAACCTATTGCAAAACGACTTAATCCTGTAAACGTTTACTATTATCTTACTCCTGATTCAGATATAATAGATGATGCGGATATAATTGCTATAGAGGAATATTTGCCTATTGGCAAGGTAATAGATAATTTCTATGAAGATTTAACTCCTAAACAAGTAGATGATATAGAAGGACTAAAAGGAGATAAACTTCCTTTTGAGCAGCAGTTTTTCAGGTTACCTGAAAAGGATTATGTTAAAATTGAAGATGAGTTGCCAAAATCTACAAGATCTGGTTATTTAGATGAAAGTGGAAATATAAGAGTAATAAAAGTTATTTGGAAGTCAAGGCAAAAAATAGGATTTCTAACCTATTTAGACGAAAACGGTGAACAACAGGAAACGATAGTTAGTGAAGAATTTAAGGAACAAAAGGATAATCCGGATGAACAGGTTATCTGGAAATGGAGAAATCAGTATTGGGAAGGTACTAAGATAGGTCAGGATATTTATATTAATATGAGGCCTAAAACTCAACAATTCAGAAGGATGGATAATCTTTCCGCTTGTAGTTCGGGAATAATAGGCACTGTATATAATGCTAACAACTCCAGAGCAACATCTCTTATGGATAGGTTAATTCCTTGGATATATCTCTATGTAACTATTTGGTATAGGACAGAGTTACTAATAGCCGCTAATCAAGGAAAGATAGCACTTATTGACCTTGCTCTTATTCCTAAAGGGTGGGAAGTAGATAAGTGGTTATACTATGCAAGTATAATGAAGTTTGGTTTTGTAGATAGTTTTAACGAAGGAAATCAAGGACAGGCAACAGGAAAGCTAGCGGGAAATATTTCTACTACTCAAAACAAGTCGCTTGATTTAGAAACTGGTACCGCTATTCAAGGACACATATCTTTGCTTGAATATGTAGAGGACAAACTTCATGAACTCTCTGGAGTTACCAAACAGAGAAAAGGGGCTATAGCAGAAAGAGAAGCTGTAGGTAACGTAGAAAGAACTATTGTTCAATCTAGCCATATTACTGAAAAGTGGTTTCAAGTTCATAATTGGACAAAGCAAAGAGTTTTAGAAGGACTTATTGAGGTAGCAAAGGATACTTGGTCTGGTGATACTAAAAAGTTACAATATGTGTCAGATGATATGTCCACTGTCTTTTTCTCTATAGATGGAAACGAATTTATCAATTCAGAATTTGGAGTCTTTGTAACTAATGCTTCTAAAGATCAAGAAGCTTTGCAAGCGCTTAAGCAGCTCACTCAAGCAGCACTTCAAAATGATAAGATTTCATTTTCCAATGTTATAGATCTTTATCTTAATGAATCTCTTTCTGGAATCAAGAATAAGTTAAGAGCTGCTGAGGTAGAAAGAAATCAAGAGATACAAGCACAACAGACTCAACAGCTTAAATCTAATGAAAATGTTACTCAAGCCCAGATAGAGGCAAGAGAACGAGAACTTGATAGGGAAGATACTAACCAAGAACTTGATAGAAGAAATAAGATAGATGTGGCACTTATTCAAGCTCACTCAAGAAAAGGTTCCGAAGAAGAAGGGGAACCTATAAAGGATAGAGGAGACGAAAAGATGTCTCTTGAAAGGGAAAAAATAAAGAATAAACAAAATATTGAAGAACAGAAACTTCGTATTCTGAGAGATAAGCAGAAAGAAGACTCTAGGTTAAAAGAGAAACAAATTGCTCTTAACAGTAAGAATAAGGCGAAGAAGACAAAACGATAATTTTAAATATTATTATTTCTTAAAACAATAATTAAAAATATTATCCTTAAAACTAAAAATATTATTCAAAATATTAGGAAAATCGATTTCTTTTTTGTATCTTGTGCCCGGTTATTAGTGGAAAGGTAAATAATGGATAAAAAGAAGTATTTGAGAGAAGTCTCTGAATCAATATCCGATATAGAGCTTAGTAAGGATGAACTTAGAAAGAAACTCCTTGGCAATTGTTACAAACCGGTTCCTTATAAAAGAGAACTTCATCTTTCTCTAAAGTATGGGTTAAGTATAGACGATTACTATGAATTGCTTTACAAACAAGAGGGAAAATGTTTAATTTGTGGAATACATGAGAGTCAGCTAAAAAGAAGTCTTTCGGTAGATCATAACCACTTAACTGGAAAAGTAAGAGGACTAATTTGTACTAATTGCAATACAGGACTTGGATGTTTTAAAGATAATACACAATTATTAGGAGCATCTATTAAATATTTAGAAAAAACTTAAAAGGATACACAAATTATGGATATAGGAGAAGGAATACAAGGCTTAGACATAAGCGTATTAAACAAAGACAAGGAAGATTTTGATACTCCTGAACCCTTATTGGGATTAGGGATAAGGGCTGGAATACCTACAGAGGAAGATCTTTTTAAAGGAGATAGGAAAGAAGGAAAGGTAAAATCTAAAAAACCTAAAGAAGGGGAACCTGAAGAGGAAGAAGAGGAACCAGAAAATCCCGAAGGCAAAGAAGGTAAGCAAGTTAAGAAAGCTGAAGACGAAGAGGAGGAAGCAGAAGAAGAGGAACCAGAAAATCCCGAAGGCAAAGAAGGTAAGCAAGTTAAGAAAGAAGAAGAAGAAGAAGAGGAAGAAGAGGAAGTTTCTCCAATTCGTATCTTTGCAGAAACTCTTAAATCACAAGGAACAATAGAAGATATTCCCGAAGACTTTGAAGAAAGTTCTGAAGGTATTCATAAACTTATAGATGCGGAAATAGAAAGTCGTAAGCAAAAATGGGTAGATGAACTTCCGGAAGATGTAAAATACTTTGTAGATAATTGGAAAAAGGGAACACCTCTTTCTGATTTAGTTTCTTTAGAAGCTTCTATAGAAAGCTATGAAAAGATAGATAAAGATGGCATAAAAGAAAATGAACCTCTTCAAAAGTCTTTAATAAGAGATTATCTCGTAAGAAACGGCTGGGACGAAAAGGACGTAAAAGAAGAAATTGAAGAAAACTTAAGTTCAGGAACTTTGGAAACTAAAGCAAAAAGATATTTATCTGCTTTAGTAAAGGATGAGAAAGAAGAAAGAAAAGCTTTTGTAGAGCAAAATAATGAAGCTCAAAGAGAAAGAGTAGAGTACTATAGACAACAGGTAGATAACTTAAGAAAAACTCTAAAGGATAAAAAAGAAATAATTCCTGGTATTCAACTTACAGATAGGGATAGAAAAGTAGTATTTGATGGTGTTACTAAATTCGATAAAGAAGGAAAGAATGCCATAATGAGATACCGACAGAAAAATCCCGAATTTGATTTAGTAACTTCTTATTTGGCTCTTGTTTTAAACAATGATTTTTCAAAAGTAGACCGGGCAGCTGTTACCAAAAATACAAGGAAGATTAAAAGTAAGATGGAGGGAACTTCTAACAAAAAAGACACTCTTAAGGGTGTAGATATAAACATAATGAGGAAGGCATTGGAACAATTCTAACAAACCAATAATACGATAGAGAGGCCTCTATCAAATAACTAAAAGATGGCACAAACAATTAATACTTTACAAGTTTATCAAGGAAAAGACTGGTCAGGTTTAACTACCGATAATCACCTGGGAACAATTTTTCAGGAACAGCCTTACCTCGCTTCAAGCGTTATGAGTCGTGTATTTGGACAATATAACCAAATGGGACTTGACGCTATTATGAATTATGTAGGAGCAGAGGAAGAGTTTCCTGATGACAGAGATTTTGAATGGTATCTCAAGGGAGATGACGAAAAATCAATTCCGGTAGTTTCCTATTCATCTTCTGATACAAACAGACCTGGTGTAAATAATAGTTCTTTTACTATTACCTTTCCTGAGAAATGGTTTTCTTATAGAGATAAGTTAATTTCTGATAACAGAGATTATTCTGTAAGAGTAATGAGTGAACCGGAAGCATCTGGCACTGATTGGGTATATACTGTAGAGTTGATGACTGGTGACCCAGCTTTGTTTATGCCTGTTAGCCTATTAGCTGCCAACGCTGAGTTTTCTAAAGAATACTCCCCTGTGTCTAAAACTCTTTCTAAAGGGGGCGGGGTAACAAGTTATACCTCTCCTTTTAAGATGAGGAACAGCTTTAGTGCTTTTAGGAAGCAAGATGTCATTCCTGGGAACATGATTAATCGTCCTTTGGTTATTGACATGATAGACCCGGCTTCTAATAAGAAAACTAAAATCTGGACACAATATGCTGATTGGGCTTTTTTGTCTCAATGGTATCAGGAAAAAAATAGAAATCTGATGTTTTCAACATCTAATAAGACCTCTCAAGGTACTTATAAGATGAAAGATGATTCAGGTTTTGAAATTAAAGAAGGTTCGGGAATACGAGAGCAGATAGCTCCCGCCTATAGATTTAGCTACACTTCTTTTACTATAGCCTGGTTAGAAGATGTTTTGTTAAATCTTTCAATAAATATTTTACCTGAAGATAGCAGACACTTTGTAGCTTTAACAGGTGAACGTGGGATGGTTCAATTTCACCGAGCACTTGAAAGCGAAGTTGCACGTTTCCAGCCCCTTGACTCAAAACGAGTTAGTGGGTCAGGTCAAAATTTAGGTTTTCAAGGACAATATAGAGAATATATGGGTCCTCAAGGAGTTAAGTTTACTCTCTTGCATCTACCTGAATATGATAATGCTGTGACTAATAGGATTCCTCATCCTGATGGTGGGATGACTGAAAACTATCGTTATACAATTTTAAACTTTGGTACAAGTGGTGGAAAGAAAAATATACGAAGAGTATATCCTAAAGGAGAACGAGAAAAACTATGGCATATACCAGGTTCATGTTCACCTTTTGGACCTAATACAAGTTTTAGAACTCAAGCTGCAAGTGCTGTAGATGGTTATGAGATTTACGCTATGGCGAAACAGGGAGTTATAGTGGAGAATCCCTTGTCATGTGGCGAGCTCATATATAGTGCGACCAGTTAATGCTGTATCAAAATATTTGTGGTATTTACAAAATTACAAGCCCAACAAATAAAATTTATATTGGGCAGTCTTATAACATAAGAGGAAGATATATAAGATATAAGAAGTTAAGTTGTATAAAACAATCAAGACTTTACAACTCTTTAAAAAAATATGGTTGGAAGTCTCACAAGTTTGAAGTATTAGAAGAGGCCTTAAAAGAGGAGTTAAACGAACTTGAAATAAAATACATAAACAAGTATAATTCTACAGATAGAAATTTTGGATTAAATCTTAACAGTGGTGGTTTCAATGGAAATCATTCTGAAGAAACAAAAGATAAAATGAGGCAAAAAGCTATTGGAAGAAAGGCATCTTTAGAGACAAGAAAAAAAATGTCCCTTGCTGGAAAAGGAAGAAAGAAATCTGAGGCGTGGAAAAGAAAAATTGGATTGTTATCTAAAAATAGAGTGGAAGTTTATACAAAAATAGGAAAAACAGTAGTAAAGTTTAAGAGTATGACTGATGCTGGAAAAATATCAAGTTATTCTAGAACTATGATAGGCAAATTAGTTAAACAAGGCACTAAAGATTCCAGATACGGATATATCTGGAAAAAAGTAGAATAACATAAATTAATGGAAGGTAATAAATTATGGAAAAAGGAAACAAAGAAGTAGGAATTTTGGAACGGGAAGTGGTTCCAAAGAAAGTAAGTATAAAACAGATTAGACGAAGTGGACTTCCGGTTCCGGAAGATCACGATGGAGCATACCGATTTACTGGGGCTTCAGAGTTTTTATGTCCACAGTTTAAAAGAGGTACAAAAGAATTAGTAACAGGGTTAACCCCTAAACAGGAAAGGGACCTTGAGAAGAAGTTGAACCTTCCCGGTGTATCCGAAAAACTTCCTCAAGGCACTCTTTCCCGATATAATATGGAGTTCTGGGGAAAATTTAAGATAGAAATACCTAAAGGTGGAAGGGTGTTCAATCTTGAAGAAAATCCTTGGGATGAACTTTCTTGGAGAGTTTTATGTGCCCACCAAGAAGTTGCAAAAGACGAAGACGAGAGATTGATAAATGGTTTTGCAAGATACTTGCTGGCTTCTGAAGAGGAAGAAGCGGTTTCCGCTAATAAGAAATTTAGTGTTAAGAAAACCGCCTATTCAAAATACGGAAACTTAAGTTCTGAAGAACAAAAGGATTTCTTAAGAGTATGGTCTCATACTCATAAGACAGGTAATGTAACCGTTAACGAAAATACAAAAGCTTCTATGATAGAAGCTGCAATAGGACAAATAATTGAAGAGGAACCACAAGAGTTCCTGGATTTATTGCAAAGTGAAAACTACAAGACAAGGGTTTTCTTTAAAAAGTGCCTTGATAAAGGGCTCATAAACAAAGGTAGAGGTAATAAATACACTCTTCCTGGAGGAGATATCTTAGGATATACTTTAGAAGATACCGTAGATTTTCTTGCAAATCCAACAAATCAAGAAGTAGTATTAAGCTTAAAGGCAAGGTTAGAAGCAGGTAAATAAAAATTAAGAATGGCTGTAAAAACATCAAATACAAAAGCAAATATTTCAGATAGGAGAAAAGGCGTAGATAGAAATAACTTTCTCTTGGCGCAAGATTTAAGCTGGCTTCGTGTGGGAAAACTTGAAGTAGATGAATACATCATTCCTTCTGCTACTGGAGGTACGTCTTTAGTTATTAGAAATGAAGACGGAGGTGCTACTGCTAATATGTTAGACTTTAGAACTGTAAGTGCTACTCCAGCTGATGGGGACGAGATGAGGCTTAGGTTTTTTAGTCAAGATGATACAGGTGTTTCTGTTGAGGCAGGACGAATAGCATTTGTAACAAATGATGTTACTGCAGCTACTATGGATTCCTCTTTTGAGATATCTGTTATGTCAGCAGGTGTCTTAACAAGAGTACTTGATGTTAATTCCAGCGCTGCTGGAACAGTAACTTCTACTTATGAATCAGGAGATATTGTTCTTAATGATAACGTATCTCTTCAACTGGGAACTGCGGGTGCTGAATCTGATTTATCTTCTAATGGAACAAATAGTATTTGGACACTATCAAGTGGAGCTTTAAATATAACCGGTACAGGTTCTTTAACTGGTGATCGTGTTTTAATAAGTGCAGGAGCAGGAATTCTTACTACTACTGGAGATGTTTTAAGCCTTACTGCTAATAGTGCAACTACTTCAACAGGTCTGTTGAGGGCAAGTGGTACTGGGTTAACTGATGGCTGGGTATCACAATTAACTGGAGGAGGAGCTAACGCTACTGCTCTTGGGGGTGTCCTAGACATAGTTGCTGGTCTTTCCACTTTAGGTTCTGCTGTGAGAGTTGTCTCTACTGGAGCGGCTACTTCTACTACTGTTGGACATCTTTTACAATTACAAGATGATAGTAACGCTCTCGGTATTGGTATTTTTGCAACCCTTGATGGTATTACTAGTGGAGAAGGCTTTTTAATAACTCATGCTGGTTCTGCAATAATTGATGGAGGATCATTATTTAGATTAACTGACTCCGGAATTAATACTGGAGGGACAACCAATGCTGCTACTTTTGATATTCAATCAAGTGGGCAGTTAGCAGGCGTTGTTGCCGGAATTGACTCTATTGTAACTACCGGAGCAGCTTTAGAGGTAAGTACTTCAGGTATTTATACAGGTTCAGTAGGTGTTGTTGATATTAACGCTGCTGCAGCCACTACAGGTGATATTGTAGTAATAGGTGGCACAGGACTTACAGAAGGAAGTGCTTTAAGAATAAATGCTACTACAGCAACTCTTACTACTGGATTTTATATTGAATGTAATGATGGTGCTGCGAGTGATTTTACTGTTGGAGATGATGGAGCTGTGACTATAGCAGGAGGTGCTGGAACAACCGCACTTGGCATAACAGCAGGTAACATAGTTATTACTACAGGAAGTATTAATCTTACTGCAGGTAATGGTTCAATTACTAGAGCCGATGCAGGAGCTGCCTTAACACTTTCAAGAACTGAAGATGTTGCAAGTGTGCAAGTTGCTGTTTTTGAAGGAAATAGAGCTACTCCTGCGGATAATGACAATGCTTATATAAGCTTTCAATTATCCGATTCTGCTGGTAATCAAGATGAAAGTGCAAGGATTTTATGGAGAGCAACAACGGTTGCTGAGGGAGGTACCCAAGATTCAGATGTTGTTTTTTCAACAGTTTTCAACGGAGTTTTAACTGACATGTTGACTCTTGATGGAAGTGTGAGTGAACTTGTTCCTAATGTAGTAATAAACTCTGGAGCTGCTATTACAGGAACAGTTCTTACAGGAAATACTTCTGTTTCAACACCCACTTTAACGGCAGCGGCTGGACAAACTCTCACGGCAACTAGTCTAACTTTTTCACAAAGTGTTCCAACAGTAGGAACAGGCTTTGATGGTGCTTTAGTAGATGTATGGGCTCCTTTTGGAAGACATGGTGCTGCAGGACCTTATATTAACGAATTTATATTTGATTTAACTAATTTAGTTAATTCTACTACAGCAAACGACATCATTGGGGAAACCGCAACAGCAAATTGTCATTTTGGGCAAATAACAGCGGCTATTCACGGAACGGTACAAGCAATAGAAATAGTTTGTTTAGAAACTCCGACTGGTGGAGATCCTGATATTAATGTTTATAGTGCTGTTGAAGCTACCGGTACAGAAAATGATTTGATAACAGATTTAACTGAAACTCTTTTACTTGACCGTGGGGCTTCGTGGGCTAATGGAGATGTAAGAGGAACAACAGGTGTCCCTGCTGCAAATGAATATCTTTATTTAGCAGTTGGAAGTGCCGGAGGCGCTCCCGGAACATATACCGCAGGTAAGTTTAAAGTAAGAATTTACGGAACATAATAAAAAATTAAAGTAGAATAAGATGGCAGTTTCAATGGTAACTACGGCTTCGGGTGGTTTTAACGTGGAAGGAGTGGTTTTCGATTCTGGAGTAATGGACCTTAATGGTGTTGCTGATGCGATAGTGTTGGATGCTGATGGTGACACTAGTATTTCTGCACCCACAGATGATACGATAGACATAGAAATAAATGGAGCGGACGATTTTTCCATTACCTCAAATGCTCTGAATATTCTTGCTGGCAGCAGGATAACAGGAGCAGGTTCAACAGTAGTTCCCTTTGTACCGGAAGCTGCACAGCAAAATCTTTCTGGGGCAGGGGCCATAAATATTACAACGCATTACACCGCATTTACTTCAACAGGAGCTGGAAATGCATTAACACTTGCAGATGGTACCATGAGAGGACAATTAAAGTTCATTTGTCATGTAGTAGATGGTGGTTCAGGAGTTTTAACTCCAACAAATTTAGCAGGTGGAACAACTATAACGTTTACAACAGTAGGAGAATCTGCTTTATTAGAGTTTAATGGCACCGATTGGGTTGCACTTATGCTCTGGAATCCGGCCACTCCCGGAGTGCCTCCGATTCTTGCTTGAGTTTTTATAACTATGGCTAAATTGTTGGATTTAAGGGGTAAAAAATTTGGTAACCTAACTGTAAAAGAACTTACAGAAGAAAAAGACAAACGTGGTTATCGAATTTGGGAATGTATATGTGATTGCGGAAAAAATTGCAAATTTTCATCAGCACAACTTCTAAGAGAAAAAAATAAATATTGTGGTTATGGTTGTTTTACAAAGATAAACAACTTGAAGGGAAAGAGATTTGGTAGATTATTAGTAAAAGAGTTACATCCAGAAAGAAGCAATCAGTTTAGGGCAAGATGGATTTGTAAATGTGATTGCGGAAATAATATAACGGTAGTAGGAAAATATCTTTCAATAGGACATACCCGAAGTTGTGGATGTCTTAAAATAGACTTATCAAAAGAAAGATGTGGTGAAAAGAGTTCTAATTGGAAGGGTGGAAAAGATATTAAAGGTTCCGAGGCATGGGCTAACGTAAAAATATCTAGCATGCGAAGTAGTTCAAAAAGATATGGTTACACAGGTCCTTCTATAAATACTAAGGCGGAAGAAGTTATAAGATTATTTTTAGAATCTAATAAAAAATGCAATATTTGTAAAAAAGATGTTGATAGTGATGGTAGTAGAATGTGTGTAGATCACGATCATTTAACAGGAAAAATTAGAGGGGTTCTTTGTAGCAAGTGTAATATAGGATTAGGAAGTTTTGAAGATTCAATAGAAGTTTTGGAAAAGGCAATAAAATATTTAAAGGAAACGAAACCTCAATCTACTGATGTAGAAATTTATGACGAGGAAGTAACAAAAGAATTTATTAACAATTAAAAAGGAAGGGAATAAAAAATGAAAGTATTAGAAAAAGAAAAAGAAGGTAAAGAAAAAGATAATGGAACTTTAGAAGTGGTAACTTCTGCAGAATTTCAAATTACAAAAAACGATATTACAAACCTGAAAATAGTATTCGACTTAGCGATTCAGGCATCAACAAAAGACCGACAAGGATTAGCTTCAATAATAACCTTTGAAAATTCGCTGGTTGAAAAGTTAAAAAATTTTTTAAGTAAAGATAACAAGTAACAAAAACTAAATAACATGTTTAAATCAGATTATCCAGTTAACCTTTTAATAGGAGAAGATATAGCAAGGACAGCGAGTGTCGTAGTTAATGATCGTTCCTCTGCCTCGTATCTGGCAGATGGAGAGATAGTAGTATTAGACAGTACCGATGCTGTACTTGCTTCGGGTTCCACTGTTTCCGATTCTCCTTTTATAAGGATAGTTCAAAGAAATGGTGCAACTGCTAGTTCATCTGAATTAGTAAGATCTCTTCGTATTGATGGTCAGAATGTGGTTTCCTTTACAGGACAAAGCTATTCTGCTCCTCAAAACCAAAGACATCATGTAGGATATATAGGTTCAGGTGTTCTTGATATTGATAATATCAATGACAATGATTATACTTTAAGGATAACCTATAAGCATGACAAAGAGATGTGGTCTCAAAGGAATAATACCAAATCTTATTACTTTACTTCGGACGCTTCTGCAACCGCAGAGGAGGTAGCAAGGAACTTTGCTGTTCTTATAGGTGCAGATACTTCCGCAGATGTACAGGTGGAACGTCTTTGCAATGATGCGGGTGTAGCTGGGGGAAGTACTCTTACTTTGACAAATGCCTCTGCTGCTGCTACTTTAGCTGCCGCTGACGCAAACGTTGTTGTAGGTGCTTATGTAAGGATAGGAACAGCTTTAACTGATCCTGTTTACCGAGTACTTTCAGTATCAGGTTTAGTAGTAACTTTTGACCAACCTTATGAAGGGGCAAGCTCAACAGGAACAGCTTATGAGTATATTACTGCTGCTTTAGCTACTGCTGCTTTATTTGGTCTTCAACTAACCGGAGTAGTTTATACTTTTAATGCAAACTCTGTAGGAAAATTCAAATATCAGAGAGTTGTATTTGAAGTATCTTTAGGTAACTTTGGTGATACTGTGGTTACTGCTACACGAGAAGCTGCAAGAGGAAGAGGAACTTACGAACAGATTGCTGAACTTGAATATTATGCACAAGGATTTGATGGTATCATAGACAGGGTTGGAGATTCTGCTCCGGTTCTACGGGCGGCTGCTGATGCGGGTGAAACTTACGATGTTGTATCTATTGAATGGTTCGACAAGAGTGACGGCCATATCATATCAGGTACTAAACCTTCAAAGAATCAATGTTTATTAGCAATTCCTGATGGAGCTGCTCAGACTACTAATATTTTAGCACAGTTAAATCCTTGGATGGCTTCAACGCCTAAGGCTTTTGCAGGTGTTGTTGTTTAACTTTTAAAATTATAATAAAATGGCTCAACTAAAAGCAAATTATAGAATTACATCTCTTACCTTTACAGCTGCAGATGTAGATATCGCAAACGATAGAATTACTGTTGCAAATCACGGATTAAGAGTTGGGGATGCAATAGGTATTGCACCCACTGCAGCAGGAACTATTCCTGCGGGATTAGCAGTTACAACTCCTTACAATGTTATTGTAGTAGATGCTTCTACAATATCTTTAGCAGCAAGTTATGCGGATGCTTTTGCAGGTACTGCAGTTAATATTACATCTGTTGGAGTGGGAACACAAACTCTATATGTAGGAGGTATAGGAAGAGTGTTGTTACAACCATTTCCTTTAAACGGTGTTATAAGAAATGTAAGTTATGATGTTATCACTACCTTTGATTCAGCAGCAACCAGTGATGGAGCAGCTGTTGATGCCGCTGCTATAGGTCTTGAACTTATAACAATATCTGGAGCAAGGGTTATTGCCCAGTCTGTATCTATTATGGACGAAACTGATGCAACTGCTACAATTAGTAATGGTGCTAATGGTTGGGATGCTGGAGTAGGATCTCTAGATGCGCTTGTGATTCCAGACTTTGCAACTGTAGATGATGATGTTAAACCAACTGATGATACTTGGTTAGCAGTATCACTAGAAGACAATGGTGAAGTTGTAAGGGTGGGAGAAGCAAATATCATCATAGATTACTATGTATCATTCACATCAGCATAGGTAACATAAAATAAACTAAATCAAAGAAGCGGAAGCGGAACCAAATCCGTTTCCGTTTTTTTTTTGAATAAAAAATTAAGTAATGAGTCTTGATATTAACATTTGTCAATCAGAGAACTGCAGCCGGATTGGATTATCTGACGAAACCGGAATATATTCTGCAACATCAAATACTTCTGGATACCGTACTACGAATTTACCTTCTATACAAAGGGTACAGACTAATGCGGAGCTTACTCTGAATGGTGATTACTTCTTTGTAAGAACTCCTCAAACTACTTATCATGTGTGGTATGATGTGGGTAATGTTGGTACACCTGATCCTGCTCCCGCAAACTCTACTGGAATAGAAGTAACAGGTGTAACTGCTCTCATGAGTGCTACTAATGTGGCAGCACAAACAGTAATTTCTATAAATGCTTTTACTGCTTGGGTTTCTGGAGATAGAGGTTTTACGTCAACATCTGTTGCAGATAGGATAGACATAACTAACGTACAAACTGGTGGAGTTCTTGCTGCTTCTGACGGAACTGCTCCTGCTAATACGGGATTCACTTTTTCAGTAGTGCAAGCAGGTACTTGGACTGGTGTGGGTATAGGCGATGTAACTAGTGCTTATGTTCATTATGAGCTGCCTGGAGTAACTTATACACATAAGACTTTTGAAGGTCTTGCAACTGTTGTTAACATAACTACTGATAGAATAACTTTAACTGGACATGGTTTTTTAGTAAGAGATCAGGTAGTATTAGAATCAGAAAATAATCCTTCTACTCTTCCTGGAGGTTTGGTAGAAGATAGAATATATTACATAATAGCTGTAGATACCAACACCTTTTCTTTAGCATCTTCTGCTGCTAATGCTACTGCAGGAACAGCAATAAACTTGACAAGTGTTGGAAGTGATACTATTACTATTCATAATAACGTAATTAATGTTTACTCTATTTTGCCTAACATAACGGATACTCAATTTACAATAGATACTTCTGATGTAGATGGAGGAGTAAAAGGAACAAAGTTTTCTGATGGAACTTTAATACTTAAATACGTTATAAGCGGTAACGGAGGAGGAACAGCTTTTACAGAAATTGTTTACAGAGAGTTTTTACTATATTGCCAAAATAGATGTTGCGTTTCCGATATGATTTCAGATATACCTGAAAAGGATTGTAATTGCAATGATTTAATAACTGATAGAGCATTGTTTGCTTTTACTATGTTACAAGCATTAAAATATGCTGCTAATGTAGGAAACAGGTCAAGGGCTAAAAGTATTAATACTACTCTTTCGAATTTATGTGAAAGTAGCAACTGTAATTCTTGCGGTAAAAAAAGATAATTGATGACGGTATCTCAGTTACATTTGGAGTTTCGAATTGGTTTGGACAAAGTCCTTTCCTTAAATGCTCCTGGATTTACAGCTGAGGAAATAGATACTTTACTTAATAATGCACAAGAGGAGTTTATTGAACAGAGAGCGTATAGAACTAATCCAAAGGGTACAGGTTTAGAGGAAGATCAAAAAAGGCGAGATGACTTAAGGGCTCTTATAAAGAATTA